>CAACVD010000400.1_pt1 | contig 21042 bp, 20 predicted proteins | sample 2381771 | NCBI WGS metagenome assembly CAACVD01 (sample SAMEA5211965, study PRJEB30684) | marine metagenome | biome: Marine; feature: Epipelagic; material: Water | collected 2015-10-15 | depth 15 m | reverse complement strand
CAAGTGCGTGCGTTGCAAACTCTTTTGTCAGCTTGACACCAGTGCGGCCCTTGACGTTACAGTCAGCGTGAAAGCGAAGAGTTTGGAGAGCTACAGCGACTGATCGATGCTGTCGATGACGGTCGCATGTCAGACAAGACAACCTACACAGAGGTGGCAAGTGACCTTGACGAGTTGCTTGACGACGTGGCTGAAGACCCTGATTTTCCCTTTGATTTCAACCTAATACACGAAGAGGTGCCGGGTCTCGACCGTGGTAACTTCGGCATCCTGTTTGCCCGTCCGGAAGTTGGCAAGACAACCTTCTGTTGTTTTCTTGCAGCGTCGTACATACGACAGGGCGTCAAGGTTGTGTACTGGGCAAACGAGGAGCCTGCTGATCGCATCAAGCTGCGTATCATCCAGTCCTTCTTTGAGGTGACGGACGAAGAGATGCGGCAACAGCGTGCCGTGTTGGCACAGAGATACCTGACAGAGGTGGCCCCGTATCTAAGGGTCATGGATTCGGTTGGCACGTCTGTCGAAGAGGCGGACGAGTATGTCAAGTTGAATAAGCCTGACGTAATGTTCATGGATCAGCTAGACAAGTTTCGCATCAAGGGCGAGTTCAACCGTCAAGACGAGCGACTGAAAGCTATCTATGTGTACGCACGAGAGATTGCCAAGCGCAACAAGATGCTTGTGTGGGCTGTAAGTCAGGCAAGCTACGAGGCACACGACCGTCAGTTTATTGATTACAGTATGCTGGACAACTCGCGTACTGGTAAGGCTGGCGAGGCTGACATCATCATCGGTATTGGCAAGACCGGATCAAGCGAGGTGGAGAACGACGTGCGCCACATCTGTGTGTCAAAAAACAAACTGAACGGCTGGCACGGTATGATCCACGCACAAATCGACATCAACAAGGGGGTATACTTCTGATGAATGTTTTGACGTTTGACGTAGAGACATCCCATGTCGAGAAGCGTGGTGGTGGACACACGCCCCTGCCGTACTTCGGTAATAGACTGGTATCAATCGGATACAAGTGGCTGCAAAGCAGAGTGGCGTACGACTGTCACTATCACTCAACACAGCCACCGACTCCGGCTGCCACAGAGGGATTCCAACTGGCATTGAACTACGCTGACGTTCTCGTGGGTCACAACATCAAGTTTGATTTGACGTGGATACGAGAGTGTGGCTTTACATACGAGGGACATATCTATGATACGATGGTTGCGGAATATCTTTTGGCCCGTGCAAGACGTTGGCCTCTTGGACTTGCTGCTCTTGCAAAAAAGTATAACGTCACCCAAAAGGAGACGGACCTTGTGGAGCCGTATCTCAAAGAGGGCAAGACGTTCTACGACATACCTTGGGAAATAATAGAAGAGTACGGTCGTGCAGACGTACTTGCCACAGAAGAGATTGCACTGAAACAACTAGACGCCTATGGCGTGACATTCGAGGAGCTATACAATGAGCTTAGTACCAACACTAAAGCTGTCGTTGGAGATGACCAACGTATTGTCACAAATTGAACGCAACGGACTGCGTATCAATTTGGACACGCTTGCCGACATACGCAAGCAATACGAAGAAGAGATGCTGGAGCTAGAGGCGCGACTGATGGAGTTGGCCCGTGAGGCCATGGGTGACACGCCTATCAATCTGTCTAGCCCAGATGATCGCAGTGTCTTGTTGTACTCGCGTCGTGTGCGTGACAAGAAGGAGTGGGCGCGTATGTTCAATCTGGGGCATGAGATGCGTGGCTCGACCATGAAGCCCAAGCAGCGCACTCGTATGTCGGAGAACGAGTTTCGCGGTATTGTGCGTCGTCACACGGACGTTGTGTATCGAACACGCGGAGAGATGTGTCAGGAGTGTAACGGCACAGGCCGCATACAAAGCGTCCGCAAGGACGGCAGTCCGGGCAGAGCTATGCGTGTGTGCAAGGCTTGTGGCGGCAGCGGAGTATTCTACACATCCACGGGCAGAGTGGCTGGCTTCAAGATCGTGCCACGCAACTCGTTTGACACAGCGTCAGCAGGATTCCGCACTGACAAGACAACACTGGAAGAGCAACTTGAAGACTTGCAGGGGGATGCACATGAATTTGTTTCAGCGTACACTCGCTACAACGCTCTCAAGACGTACATCAACACGTTTGTCGAGGGCATGGAAAACAACGTCGATGACCACGGCTTTATCCATCCGGAATTCATGCAGTGTGTTACGGCGACGGGTCGCCTTTCGTCTCGTAACCCGAACTTTCAAAATATGCCACGTGGTAATACCTTCGAAATACGCAAGGTTGTCGAGAGCCGCTTCGAGGGCGGCCTTATTATGGAGGGAGATTACTCGCAACTAGAGTTTCGTGTTGCTGGCTTTCTCGCTGGGGACAAGCAGGCATATGCTGACGTGCAAGACGGCACAGACGTACACAGCTACACAGCGGACGTGATTGGCTGCACACGGCAACAGGCCAAGGCGCACACGTTCAAGCCTCTGTATGGCGGCACCACGGGCACGGATGCACAGAAGCGATACTATCGTGCCTTCAAAGAGAAGTACGAAGACATCACCATGTGGCACGGAGAGTTGCAACGACATGCAGTTAAATACAAAAAAGTTAGACTACCATCCGGTAGGGAGTACATGTTCCCGGGATGCAAGTGGACAGAGTGGGGCACGGCCACTAACCGCACCGCCATATGCAACTATCCTGTGCAGGGGTTTGCCACTGCGGACCTTCTCCCTTTGGCTTTGGTGTCCCTACAGAAAACAATTACGGATGCCAACATCCGCAGTGTGATTTGCAACACGGTCCACGACTCGATTGTCATGGACGTGCATCCAGACGAGAGGGACACGTGCGTAAATATTTTGCAACACGCAATGCTGTCCTTACCGTTTGAAACTATTCGCAGATACGGACTAACCTACGACATGCCAGTGGGCATAGAAATTAAAATAGGAAAAAACTGGCTTGACTTGGAAGAAGTTAGTTTGTAATATCTTTCTACAACCCTAAAGAACGAGGTGAACATGTTGGGGACAAATGTAGCGGCACTTGACGATGTGGATAAACTCGTCCAAGCATTCGAGTCTGGTGATGATCAGGCTCTGATGGACGCATCGGGACAGTCAACTGGCGGCAACCGTCAGGTCGGACTGCCTCGCATCAATATCAACTACGATGCAGAGGACGACGAGGGCAGGCCCTTGACCCGTGGTGAATGGAAGATGATGTACGAGGGCAGGATGATCTATGCGCCCTCTGTTGACATACAGATTCTGTTGCGAACCTACGAGTACAGCGTGTGGGATCAGGAGACAAACTCCTTCTCTTGCAAGTCGGTCCAGAAGACTGTGCTGTCAGGGGACTTCCCGGACAGTCTTGGGGGCAACAAGTGTGGCCGCCTGACACGGGAGCAAGAGGACGCGCTGTCAAAAGACGATCCTGCCTATTTGCATTCACGCTCTGTGGTGTGTAATCAGGTCATTTATGGCAAGATCACTGGTGACTTTGTAGACGCGGATGGCAATTGGGTACAGGTCGTTGACCAGCCAATCATCTCTTACTTCAAGAGGTCTGGCTTTAAGCCCGTCGCTGACTTTATCGACACGCTCAACAAGCAGAAGAAGGTGATGCAAAAATCTGTCGCCAACTTCTCTACCGGAAAGAACAAGAAGGGTAGCGTGATCTATTGGACACCCGTGGTCAGTTTTGCAAAGGCCGTGGAGATTAAGGAAGAAGACAAGGAACTGATGCGGATGTTCGGGGACACAGTGAAGGCTCACAATGAGACTGTCACTAACCAATATCGCGAAGCAGTCAAGCTTGTAGCAACTGATGACGAAAGCGATCTAGCGTCGGATTTCGTCGATGTTCACGCAACTTAAAGTCCAAGACTTCCTGACAAACGCACTCCGGGGGGACGTAAATGTCTCCCCGGAAAGCATTAATTCTTTTTCCAAAGACTGTACGGAAGCCATCACCAAGCAAATGAGTCGTGGTGACGAGGGCTATCGTATACGCATGTCTGGACTGGGACGCCCTCTGTGTCAGCAACTGTTGGAGCGTGAGGGCCACAAAGAAGAGATGGAGTATAACGCTATATTCCGTTTCCTGTTTGGCGATCTGACAGAGGCCGTCGTGATGATGGCACTGCGAGAGGCAGGCGTCGAGATCGTAGACTTCCAACGCTCCGTCGAACTAGAGATAGCTGGGCATAAGATCAAGGGCACCCTTGACGTGATCCTGCGTGACGAGCTTGGCGAAGAGAAAGTCTGGGACATCAAGTCCGCAAGCGAGTGGGCGTACAAATACAAATACACGGGCGCAGGTGGCTACGAGGCCATCAAGCGCGACGATCCCTTTGGCTATGCTATGCAGGGCTTTCTGTACGCAGAGGCCGTGGGCCTACCCTTTGGCGGCTGGATCGTGGTCAACAAGTCCAGCGGAGAGATAGCTGTTGTGGACGTGCCTGACTGGTGCCAAGACGACAAGAAAGAGTACCTCAAGGACGCCGTGCGGCGTGTCAAAATCTTGACAGACCCGAGTGTCAAACCTCGGGTGGACTTCAAGGACGAATTCGAGACGTTCCGCAAGGACGGAGAGGATGTCCGCACGGGCAACAAACTACTTGCAAAACAGTGTGGCATGTGTGGCTTCAAGCATCACTGCTGGCCCAACGCTGTGTATCACGACAAGGTTACATCCCGTGCCAAGAACAGACCAAAGACATGGTACAGTCGCTTGAAGAAAAAGGTTCTGTGATGCCATACATCTTCGTGCGAGACTACGACATCGATCTGATGGAGTTGAACAAGGACATGCATCACGTCTTTGTCGAATCTGTTTCGCAAGCCGGTGGAGAGCGTAAGGTCGTGTACATGCGTCAGCACGAACGCGGCCTGCCCTTCACGTTGCGAGACAACTATTCTGACATGGGCCTGTTTACTGCCGAGACAGAGGCACGTGACATGCGTCAGATTGAAATAGAATTACAAAACATCAGCCGCCTATCTTTCAATGGAGCAAATGTGTGTGTGCCGATATTGCCCCTCTCAAAAGAAATGGACAGTATACAAAGACTATCCCCAAAACTGGCAGGCTACATGAAAAAAAGAATGGACTCGATAGGAATGTCACTATGAAGAACATGGGGGGATACAGGTCGCACTTCGAGTTAAACGTGGCTAGAGCGTTGCGACAGCGGGATGTAAAGTTCGAGTATGAGAAGCGTAAAGTTACATTCGTGCCCAAGCCCCGCACCTATACGCCTGATTTCTACTTCCCATCCACAGATGTATTCGTAGAGGCCAAGGGCAAGTTCGACAAGAACGACCGCGTGAAGATGCTGCTTGTCAAGGAACAGAATCCGGATTTGGATATCCGCCTTTTGTTCCAAAACGCACGCAACAAGATTTACAAGGGGTCAAAGACCACGTACGGTGCTTGGGCTGACCGCCATGGCTTCGAGTGGGCCGAGGGCAGCATACCGGAGGGTTGGTACAAAAATGGACGAAAATGATATGGAATCGATGCTGGAGAGGGCCAGCCTGTTGCAAGACAGGTGGTACATCATCCTGCGTACAAATGACGAAGACAGCCTCAACATGGCTGCCTACGACACGACTGTCGGGGATGAAGACGACGACTACTTTTCCGCTGGCACTGTTGTGTTGTCGGGACTGATAGAGCTAATGGAGTCTGACTTTGATCGGGTCATGGCGGCAGGTCTGGCCCGTCTGCGTTTTGAACACGAAAAGCATGTGATGGAGGAAGTCACAGGCAATGGTGCAAACGTAGAAAGATTTCCGGGCAAGAACATTATCAAGGTAGACTTTGGTAAAAAGCAATGAGACACGAAGAATATATGAGGAAGCGGATGGAAGAAGAAAGCATGGCAAGTATGCAAGGCGCAGCGAACGCAAACTGGCTGGCGGATATGGTCAACAATCCGCCGCACTACAATCAGGCAGGGGTTGAGTGTATCGAAGCCATACGCGCTGCTACAGACGAAGGCTATCAATATTACCTGCAAGGAAACATCATCAAGTACCTCTGGCGCTATCGCTACAAGAACGGCGTCCAAGACCTAGAAAAGGCGAAGTGGTACTTAGACAAACTAATTGAGGAGATAAATGATGAATAACATGTTGCCCACACCCTATCAGCAGTTTATCCACAAGTCCCGCTACGCACGTTGGCTTGATGATGAACAGCGCCGAGAGAACTGGGACGAGACCGTGGAACGCTACTTGCAGTTCATGGTCGATCATGTCAAAGAGAAGCACGACTTTGACATAGAGTATCTGTGTCCCGGTGATGTGGGCAAGCTACGTGAGGCGATACTTAGTCAGGACATCATGCCGTCCATGCGTGCCATGATGACCGCTGGTCCCGCTCTTGCACGAGACAACATCTGTGGATACAACTGTAGCTACATCCCTGTTGACAGCCCCCGTGCGTTTGACGAGTGCATGTACATCTTGATGTGTGGCACAGGCGTGGGCTTCTCTGTCGAGCGTGAGAACGTGGACAAGCTGCCGGTGATCAGTGACGGTATGCAGCTTACAGACACAGTGATCAAAGTCGGCGACTCCAAGCCCGGATGGGCCAAGGCGCTGCGTGAACTGATTGCACTGCTGTACGCAGGACACATTCCGAAGTGGGACTTGTCTGCCATACGCCCATCTGGTGCGCGTCTGAAGACGATGGGTGGCCGTGCTTCTGGCCCGGGTCCGCTCGAAGATTTGTTTAACTTTGCTGTACAACTATTTGTAAAGGCACAAGGTCGTCGCTTGTTTCCTATAGAGTGCCATGATCTGATGTGCAAGGTGGGCGAGGTCGTTGTGGTAGGCGGCGTACGTCGCTCTGCCCTCATCAGTCTGTCGAACCTCAACGACGATCAGATGGCACATGCCAAGTCTGGTGCGTGGTGGGAGAACGAGGGACAGCGTGCGCTGGCTAACAACTCTGTTGCTTACAAGGGCAAGCCCGAGATGGGCACGTTCATGCGCGAGTGGCTCTCTTTGTATGACTCCAAGTCTGGGGAGCGGGGCATCTTCAATCGTGACGCTGCCGACAAGCAGGTCGCTCGTAACGAACGTCGCGAGACAGGGCACATGTGGGGCACCAATCCCTGCAGCGAGATCATTCTGCGTCCCTACCAGTTTTGCAACCTGTCAGAGGTGGTTGTCCGTGACTACGACACACTGGAAGACCTGAAAGAAAAGGTACATCTTGCGACTATCTTGGGCACACTGCAATCCACCCTCACTGACTTCAAGTATTTGAGGAAGATATGGAAGACCAACACAGAAGAAGAACGATTGTTGGGCGTATCCTTGACTGGTATCATGGATCATCACGTCTTATCAAGGAACGTCGATTCCGCCCGTTGGCTCAAAGAGATGAAGCGCGTAGCCGTAGACACAAACTGGGACTTGGCAACGAACGGGCTTGGTATTCCACAGTCGGCTGCCATCACCTGTGTAAAACCGTCGGGTACTGTATCGCAACTGGTGGACGCTGCAAGCGGCATTCACGCTAGACACAGCAAGTATTACATACGCACAGTTCGCGGAGACAATAAAGACCCGCTGACACAGTTCCTGAAGGAACAGGGTGTGTACAACGAGCCGGATGTGATGAAGCCAGACAACACGACTGTGTTTTCTTTTGCAATGGAATCGCCTGATGGTGCGGTCACTCGTGATGACATGACAGCCATCGAACAGCTAGAGCTTTGGAAAACGTACGCTGTCCACTGGTGCGAACACAAGCCGTCTGTGACCATTACGGTCAAAGAGGACGAGTGGATGGAAGTGGGCACGTGGGTGTACGAGAACTTCGACGTGGCGTCTGGCGTGTCGTTCCTGCCGCATAGTGATCATACCTATCAGCAGGCACCCTATCAGGACATCGAACGCGAAGATTATCTGGAGTGGCAACAAGTGTACGGCTATCTCAACATCGACTGGCAGGCGTTGTCCGAATACGAACGGGAAGACAATACGTCAGGTTCTCGCGAGTTGGCCTGCACGGCTGGCGTGTGTGAGGTGGTTGATTTCAATGCCGCCTAAAAAAGAAACACGTCTCATATGGAAGCAGGGAAAGGGATGGGTTCAGCATGACCCGCCTCGAAATCACCCCTGCTACAAGGAGTGGAGGAAGATCGTTGATCGAAGTACAGATAAGTGACGAAATGCTGATTGCTGGCCGTAGGAAGGCCACTGAGATGGGTCTACTGCATAACTCGATACTGAGGGGCGGCGGAAGCGTAGCAGGCTTCCTCGGTGAGCAAATCGCGATTGAGGCCATGGGCGGTAAATGGAACAACTCTTTTGACTACGACATCATCTTGGACGATGGTCGCAAAGTCGAGGTAAAAACCAAGCAGACATCTGCCACACCGCTGCCCCACTACTCATGTAGTATCAGCAACTATAACACGCGGCAGAAGTGTGACATCTATGCGTTTACTCGTGTGTTGAAAGATTTTTCTAAGGGATGGTTTTTGGGATTTTTGTCAAAGGAAGAGTATTTTGAGAAGGCGAAGTTTATGAAGAAGGGGGACTTCGATCCTGATAACGGATACGAGGTACGGGCAGACTGCTATAATCTTACGATAGAGGAATTAAATGATGTTTAAAGCAATAGTTATGGTATGTTCTGTGTACCTACTAGATGGACCTTGTCTCAATTTTATAGATGAGTGGGGGCCGTATCGTACAGAAGAACAATGCAAAGAACGTGTAATGGAGATGACGGAGGCTATACTTCCCATGCCTAAAGCCCTTCCACCACCTCATGCGTATGCGTACAAGTGTGAGATTGGAGAAGCGACATGAAGGCTAATCTGTTTTCATTCAACGTATATCTACGACAGGATGGCAAGGTAGAGCTTGCAAAGGACATGATTAGGCCGGAAGAGTTCCAAAGAGAAATGGACGCCGGGGTGCCCGATTATGATGGGGCACACTCCATAGCGTCCATGTTGCGTTACTTTAGTTCAGTAACAGATGAGATGATGGATAAGTCAGGCGGGTATATCTAGATTACTTTCCTGCCCTTGAGAATGTCAGCCTGCGTGACTTGGCCGTCCCCTGTCAGGTCCGGAAATTTACCGCCCTTTTTCATGCCCATCATCGGCATCTTTGGTTTCTGCATCGTTTGATTTTGCATTTGATTCTGCTGACCCTGTGTAGTGGTCATCATGCCCCCCGCTTGAGCTTTCTTGCGGGGTTTCTTTTTGGCTGCCATGCCGCCGTACATCATCGGCTTACGCTTTGACATGCCACCATACATCATGGCCTTGCGTTGGCCGTTGTTGTACTGCTTCATTCTACTACTCCTACGTTCTTGGGGTTTCTACGCATTTGTTCGTACGCAAATTCTGGGTAAAATTCATCGAATGGAAATACGGGCAGATTAGTTTGGCTGTAATCCATAGGGTTTGTCAGCATTTTTAATCGCACTCCAGACATACCGGGGAACATGACTTCTTTCGGTGGGCCTACATCGCGAGGTCGATCAAAAGTGCTTTCTGCTTTCACAAAGGCAACAACCAACCCGTTTACAAACTCTAGTTCCTGCTGGACAGATAGAGGCCTACCACTCTCTAGCATGCCTACAAATGCCTTGCCCACTTTGGGATCAGTCAAAGCTGCTTGGATTATACTAAAGTTCGCAATCCGCATCCGTTGCAGAATCGATTCCGTTACGACGTATTGCGGTCCAATCACATCACGGTTGACAGCGTAGAAGCGAGAGATGTAGCTTTCAACGGAGAAGTTACGAGGGATGCCTGTTACGCTCGGCATACCCATGACTGATCCGTCCTTGTTCTTCATAAACCTAAACATAGCCATGGCTACGTTGTATCGTTCTTTTCCGATAGTCTTACGGACAAGAGCCTCTCTGTTTTTGTCGCCATAACCCAGTATGCTGCCCAGTGCGTTCACGTCGAAGTCAAACAGAGGTATCATTTGTTGCGGGTTCTTGACGTTAACACCGAATTGACCTGTGGGCCGCATGACCAGACGGTGCATAGCAGACGCTACCATGTCGCCTAGATAGCCGTCTATTTCATCTTCGGTCAGTGATGATCCGTCTTCTCTTTTGATTCTGCTAAGAGATGTGCGGAAATTGTTTACAGCGGCATCTCCCCCCTGAAGAAGAGCTACGATCATCTCCTCGGGGTCTTTACCTGCCCCCGGGACAAACGGACGAAGTGCCGCTATGACATTATTCATGTCCCGCTCGTACAACTCTCTTTGTTTGTTCCAGTCTGCACGCTTCTCGTTAATCAATATGTCTGCGTCTTGTTCTGCCTTTTTGTACACGCTATCTTTGACAGAACCCGGGCCGTATGCCTTTGTTTCGAAGGTGTTCTTGCCTAGATTTGGAAATAGGTCTACTTCTTCTCCGGCGTCGTTCACACCCTTCATCTTACTCTTCACACGCATCAACATATTGTCGATGGCGTTAACGTCCACACCGGCACTTTCGCTCTCATCAACCAGTGTTTGCAGCCATTGATTTAGATTTGCTTGTAACACCTCACTAAGAGCTTGTCCCTCGGGACTGTCGGGATTGATCTTTGGCTTGTCTCTGTAGGCTACACGAGGAATACCTGCTGCTTCTTCAAAGGTTGCCATCAATTCATCGACGTATCGTGCTGCAGCTAAATCCCCCGCTTGTGTACCATCGCTCATAGCCTTGGACCAATCTAACCACTTCTCCGGACCAAGCGGTAGACGTATACCAAATGGGTGATTGCCATCTGGTGTTTTAGCCGCACGTTGTCCCCAGCCCATCCACGAACTAAGAACAGGATTATCGTACCAAGTGTTTTTGTAGTTCATAAATCCTTCACGGGCCTTCTTTCGAAATTCTATGACAGATTCTGTCATATTTGGACCCGTCTGAATGCGAAGTTCTCCGATGTCTACTTTGTTGCCTTCTGCGTCAAGCACAAATGCTTCGTCAAATTTTCTTTCCATAGCCTTCGCAAGATTGCCGTACTTTCTCGCGGCAGTCGTATTCCCTGCGGCATTGGCTTTTTGTGCAAGTTCTCGGAATGAGGCGTTCATGCGACTGACTGCTAACATGCTGATGTTCATGTTTGCAACTTCGAAGTCATTTGCTTTTGCAAGGTACTGCTGATAACTTGCCGCAATCAACCCGTCTTTGTTTCCGGGAAGTTTTTTAAGACGACGTAACTGATCAGCAAATCCGGGATCGTCCTTTGCCGCATCGACAGCCTCTTTGACTACTTCGTCTATATTTTCATCAGCGCCTTTGGACATGATGAAGAAGTCAATTGCTGCCTCGTTTGCGGTGTCAACTGTAGAGCGAGTGACCGTTGGAGACACATCTTTCTTTGTCATAAAATTTAACAAAGATATATTGTCATCTATCTCTAACGTGTCTAAGAAGTCAGCAATAAGATCACTTACGTCTGCTTTTGGACTGCCGCCGACTGGCACGATGTTGTTGCCTACGACACGGACATATGGCTGTTTGTCCATAACTCGGAAGGGTGCAGTGGCGTTTTCACGCGCACCAAAGTGTGCGATCTCTGTCCATGCGTGTAGCAATTTAGGACCGGAGTCTAATCGAGGAATAAATTTATCATCTCCCGGACCTCCTACCCTAACGTCTCTTTGTGCAACTCGTAAACCGCCAGAGGGTAAGGTGTTGTCGATTGCCTTTTGTCCACCAGATACATCAACTAGGTCTGTGCGGTGCTTGGCGACACGATCCCTAAGAAGGTTGAACGCTTCGCTCTTTCTTGCCTCTGCAATGCTGTTAATGGCGGCAACGGTGTTGGCGTCTTCCAGAACGTATCCTAGTTCTGCAAGCCTCTCCAGTGCCTGATCGAACCCCAACATAGAGTTTGTAGATGTGCCTTGCAAGTCCTCTGACTGTCCGGAAGAGTTGTCAAGCATACGGTTCACTTTGATAGCCAGTTGACCCATCACAATCTCGATGTCCTTCTTGCGATCAATCATGCTAAGTTGTATGTAATCTATACCCTCTTGTGCCATCTTGCGAATGGTATCGCCTGCACTCCCGTCCGGAAAGTTTTTGGTTGCCATTGACGCAAGAATTTTTTCCAAAGACGAATTCAACTGCTCTGACTGGGTTTGCAGATCAATTTTGTTGATAACATCTTCGTCAAAGTTACCCAACTTACGTACGGCAATGTCTTGTTTGACTGTAGAATCCAACGCCTGCAGCACGGCAAGACCCGTCAATTGTCCTATGGTCATATCCAACGTGTCGGCATCAATCTCCCCTGTTTGAAGCAACTCGTTACGCAGTTCCTTCATGTAATTTACACGGGCAAGAATGGCTTCGCGATAGGCTGGATCAAAGGAGTTTATGTTCTTTGCTACCATAGCAGCAAGATCGAGAGGCTTTTTACTTCCCGGCATCAGCTTGGAAAAAAAATCTTTTGCGACAGCAGGGCTTCCTGCCGTCATAGAAAATGCCAATCCCGAAAATATTCCAACAAGTTCTCCTACCTCTGGATCACCACCCATCTCTGTGACAAGGTTATTGCCTGTTGCAGCGCCTATGGTCATGTACACGTCCTGAGTCAGAGCCTGTTGCAAAAAGGGTGTCATGTCTCCTCGTGCAACTTCGGCCATGAGATCGTGATTGTGCATCTGCAGCTTTTTGGTAAGAGCGTCAAACTCTGCCTGTTCCTTTTCGGTGAAGGGTCTGTCGTTATCGTCCTTGACTCGTTGAAGCATTGTAGAGCGTCGTTCATACGTCCTGTCACGCTCTTGTATTACAGCCTGCGCTCTAACACGCAAGTTTGGTGCCTTTGTAAGAGCTTCGTTCAAATCAGAACCTGCGTTTAATCGGCTTACAAGTCCCATACGTGCCCACTTGACTGGTCCGCGACGACTGCCAAACAGTTTGTTCGATGATTGAATTACAAAGCCGTAGAAAGGAGAGTCGCCTATCTTCACAGGGATTTGTCCGCGCATACGCAGTGTTATAAAGTCGTTCACTAGGTCAACAGAATCTTCTGCACCCTCTGCAATTCTGCGCGTGCGATATTCATCAAATGCGGCATACTCTCTCTTTGACAAATTTGTTTTACGAAGGGCTGCCAATAGCGAGGGACCAAACGTCTCTACTGCCGCTCCCGCTGTGCTTACACCGATTCCCAAATCATATCGTGCAAGATACTGGGCAAGAGGCAAATCTATTTCTACGCCGTGATTTGCAAGTTGGAACATTAGCTCGTGGGAGTAGTTAGGGAAGATTTTACCCATCTTTTCTTGACGTGCAATCGAACTGAATGGACCTACCTCGGGTATCGACGGTATGCTAAGTGTTTTATCAAGAACTTTACTGATCGCCTGTGAGCCTTCGAATACGAGGTATCCAGCCGCGTCTAGTACAAAACGAGCGGTGGGTCTTCCATATTCTGCTGCAACTCGTCCAAAGTCAGTGCCCGACTGATCCTTTGCAAGCATGTAGTCAATGATACCCAGACGAGTTCTGTCGTCTTTTAGATACGGATACTTATCGCTTAGAGCCACTAAGTTCTGTGCCAACACGGTTATGGCTTCAGCATCTCGTAGCTCTGGCTCTGCAAAATTAGGAACGGTAAATGTAAAATACTCAAATCCCAACGCCTCGTCACCTGCGGTGGGCGGTATGCCGACATCGAGCTTTGGAAGCTTTAGCTGTATACGCATTTGACGAGCTTTGTAATCTCTGGGTTTGGCAATGCGATTTGCAATACCGATGTCGTAGGGTATGGTTGTAATTAAATCTTCTTTTGCCCCGGGAACCTCGGTGTAAAAAGACACTGCGCCCATTTGATTTGCAAATCGGACTCGCTCGTCAAAGTTGCGATCTTCAAATTCGAACACTTGTCCATCGCCCTTACCGGGAGTTCTTTCTCGCGTGCGAAAACCTGTGTAACCTTCTATGTCTGCGCGAAAATCGGCGTCAGATATATCATACACATCCTCCAGCCCTACGATGGGCGCGATTTTGTTTATGAACAGCAGGTTGGGTTCGATTTTGGCTGGCTGCATTGTCCCGGGAACTAGTCCGGGTTCGTATTTGATTGTAGGTTGACCCAACGCTGGTGCGCCATATGGAACAGCGGGTCCGGATTCCAGAATTCCACCGCCTTTTTGTCTTTGCATCTCCTGTTCTAATGCCAACTTCTGATTCTCGTTGAGCATTGGATCAACAGTCTTATACATGTTTACTTCTTTGTCGAAGTCCTGTATTTCGAACGGACCATCCGGAGAGGCTACGGCAAGAGGTGTGCCACTACCACTGGCCTGCATACGCCGCAGAAACTCGACTTGCGCCTCTTCTGTGGTCATTTCGGGTTGGCGAAAAACCGGAATGACGGGACGCCCTTCGTTGTCCGTTTCGAGTTCATTGATGTCAGTCATCACCATCTTCCTCGGTAGCGTCAGGATTATTTTTCTGTTCGAGCTTCATAAATTGTTCGTATAGTTCGGGGAACTTAGCCTGTGCCTTTTCTGCAGTTCCGATTCCACTAGGAACTGCACCTTTTTGATTTGGCTGTGTAGCTACAAATCTACCAAATGCCCCTGCATCATAGACAACTTCCACGGGTTCGGTATCTGATGCCGCACCCCCTGCGCCGTCCATTCTAAGATATGATGCTGCGGCGTTGATATCGTTATAGATTGTGACGCGATAGGGATCACCCGCTGATCTTTCGAGTTCCTGATATTTCAGTGCCGCATGTTTCTGTGCAGGACTGCCGCTGCCTATTGCAGAATCGATGACAGATATACGTAGCATCATGGATTTAGCTGCGCGGACTGCGGCAAGTTCCTTTTGAGGCGTAGTGATTGCGTCAAAATTAAATGCGTTCAACATGTTTTCAACGTCTTGGTCAGAAATCGTACGGCCACCTGTGCCGCCCTGAATGGCTGCGGCCATCTGATATGCGGCGAGGTACATGTAAAGCTTGCGGGTAGCAAGGATGTTCTTTGCCACGCCATTGTCGGCGACAGAGTCGTCACCAAGATCGGCTATAATCCCGTCAAGTATTCTTCGGTTGTTTTCTCTGGCTTTTCTGTTTGCCTCTACACTGCCACGTCCTGCTTTTGCAGCCTCTTCGGGAGACATGACCAGCCCCATGGCACGAGAGTAGCTGGACTCTGCAACGCCCACTGCATCTTTAATCTCCAGTATGGGCTTACCCTGTATGAAATTAACGCCCTTGTTTACAAAGTACAGCAGCCCGTCTACGCCGGATATAAGTTTAGCTTCCGTCATGGTCATATTGATCATGCGCTCTGACGGTAAACCTGTTTCAGGGTCCGGCATAAAGTAAGATGCTTCAATGTTCAAAAGCGTCTGAAAAGCCTGTGTTGCCGCACCTGCAGATTGTTGGGCACTAGAGATAACATCTTGCATGTTTTTACCGGCGTATACCCTGCGGAACATTTTTTCAGATGTGGTGTCTGAAAGAGGCACTAGATTCATAATTATGTCCATGCCCCCTTGGGGATCACGAACGACTGTGCCCGGAATCATACCCGGACGAGTTGATGCAATCATAAATTCGTTCGAAATTTCAGTACGATCCCGAGTAGATACTTGAGCTTTGTTTGCGCGAAGCTCGTGGGGGGTCAACATGTTTACAAACGCATTTAGTTGTGTTCCCCCTCCCGACACTGGCATACTCTCCAGTCTGTCAATAAAGTCTAGTTTGTAATGAAAGTCATCCATGACACGATACGGTTCCCCTGATCTCGTGTATTTGATAACATCTTCTCGGCCCGGACCAGAAGTTTTGTAACTAACAAAGTTAGGAATATTGTTCTCCAGCACGTTTACTCGTCGCAAAGACGCTAATGTAGGGCCATGTTTCTGATCGGGGAAAGGCATTTGCGCTACAAATTTTAATTCTCGACCGTCTTGAGTGTACTTTATTTCCTGTTGAATAACAGTGTTTGTCCCCTCATTCCGAGATATCTCGCTTTGATCAGCAGTCCTATTTGCTTGTGTTTTAACATCGAACGCCCGTTCTAACGCCCCACGTATCCCGGGGATATTTTCCAAGCCGCTCATAACTAGAAATGCGTAGTCATCAATCGGATTTATCAAGTCGGCAACGGCAGAGATTTTCATTCCCGTTCGGGGATCAACGCTTGCATCTGCGTGCAGAGCTACTACTCGATTTGCGAGAAGGTTCACCCACTGATCGTAAGCGGTGGATCGCGCGGCATCCCCCGTTATCATAGCTTTCATGTTTTTGAACACTTCGGGACGATTGTAGTAATCAGTCACCATGTAATCCACCTGTTCCCGTGTTCCGAACTTGGAATCAGCGGGGTATCCTACCTTTATTTCTTTTTCATTGTCGCCCGAAATGAATTTGCCGGTCACGCCAATTATTCCATCGTTGGCATTTTGAGCGGCGTTCTTGGACTTGCCGGTGGTGTCGCTCTTTGCCTCTATATACTTGTGGACAGTGCCGTCTTCATTGCGGAGTAGTCTTTTTAAGTTGCCAGCTTCGTATTTTTCAACATCTTCTCGGCTTGCAGAGGACATGAACTCGTCGAAAGGCACATACTTCTTTTTATTGGGGTCAAATATCTCTTCGGTTTGTCCCTCTTTCTTTGCCTCTGGCTTTAGAAGTTCCATCTCTCCTATTCTAACCGGCATATCATCTTCATACTCTACCTTGCGCTTTTCGATTTTAGCTGTGGGATTATTTTCGTCACGATAATCTGTTGCTGCCAGTTCAGACTTAAATGTAACTGTGCTACCAGCGGGAGTTGATACAGTATATTCGAAGCCTGATGTTTCCTTTGGATCGGGCTTATCTTGCTTGGCGAACAGAACTGTTTTACTTTTGACCGTGCCGTCCGTGTCGTAGTTGATGGTGAATACCTCTTTTGTGTTATCTTTTTGGTATCTTTTTTTAGCCTCTGCTACATTACTTACAACATCGTCACCATAGTATACTTCTACTTTACCCTTCTCGGTTTGCACTTTCGCTTCGTGTATTGTTTGAATGTCTCCCGTCTTTGAACTGATCTTGTATAGACCTGCGTCCTTATCCTTTTCGTACGCTTCTTTTCCACGGATAGGACTATTGGTTGTGTATCCCCCGACTACATACGTAAATTCTTCTGCGCGTTCCACACCAGCAATCGCTACGGATACCTTGCCATTTTTGTCAATTTGACGAAGGGGTTCAGTTCTGTCACTGCCCATCCATGCCTTCTCTCCCTCTGCAAATGTGGAGAAGGATTTTCCGCCCAGACTAAATGTAGCTGACTCGCCCTTATCTTCTACTATGACTCCGAGTGACTTTAGAATGGCGTTATCGAACAACTCGTATCCACCCTCGGGCTTGGTGAAGCCTACGTGTGGAAATCCTCTGTCTATGGCGTCTCCCGAGAAAGTCACCATATTTGTAAATTGTTCTGCAGATGTCGCTCCCGGAAATTCTATTTGACCCATGATCGGAACTTGTTCTCCTGCAGCGGGTCCAGCAGTTGCAGTCACGTTCGGACCCCTACCAATAAAGGGGCCGAACTTAGTTTGAGGGGCTGCTGCGCGTGCTGCGGAATCCATGCGACCTGCTTGACGATCCAGAATGTATTCTTGATTAGTGGTAAAAGAGTTAGAGTTTTTGTTAAAGTATACTTTCTGGGGAGTAAACGGCTTATCTGGAATTTTCTGGGGTTGATTGTTGCCTACTTGAAATGTGTGGATACGAGCAAAATTAGCGTACTCGGGATCAGTAGCCTTAACACGTGCCATCGGTCTACCGGCAGCATCCTCCCCAAAGTAGTATGTTGTGCCTGCTTCTCTTTTAGCAGCCTCTACCATTTCTAAACTTTTGTTTGAAGCGTGCATACGGCTTGCCGCATATGCCAACAATACTAGAGACATTAGGCTACCCCTTGATCCTCGGTGTTAAGAAAGTTAGGCTCTGCTGGTTTCTCCGGACGAGGAGTCACGTTCAACTCCTGTGCCCGAGTTTCGGCGTTGATGTATTCATTCATGGCGCTGAATAGCTCTGGGTTGCGCTCTTTAAGGATTGCGAAGAAGTTGTCCTCGGACACGGCGGAGGTGGTGTCTTGGCTTATAAACAACTTCGGTTCGAAACCCTCGTCATTCGCAATACCCAAAAGGAAAATGGCAATAGCTGGCTTGATTAGCTCTGCTACATCAGGGGTAAAAGCTCCCGCTGTAAACCCTTTGAATGCAACTTGTGATACTAATTCCTCGATAGTCACCCCTGCCAACATGAGCTTGGACATGTCTTCCCGCATTTGCGGAGTGTCCATCTGCCCCACGACGAAATCTATCGCATCGTCGGGGTCGGGATATTCCGGCGGATTTTCCCACGGCCACTTGCCGGGTTCGTCTGTCAAAGAGTGTCCCGGAGGTGCTGCAAGTGGTGTAAGTTTATCAAGAGCCATATCGTTTGCCTTGTTATCCCATGGCTTTCATGGACATGGGTTTGTACTGCGTAGAGCCGAGCTTGATTGTTTGTGCTGTGCCTCTGATGTTCACTTTTGCAAGGGGTATGGTCTGTGACGCTTTGATTATGGCATCACGAACTGCCGGTCGTTGTGCAATTCCCGGAACAGTAGGGCTGCGTCCCATAGGCACACTTGTTACCTGTCCTGCAGCGCCAATACTTGCAGCGGCCATGGAGGTAGCCCTATTAAGTTCTACGTCGGGCATATCGCCCATGGTCGTCACGCCTGTTCCAAACAGCGTGCGTGCCACCGCACTTCCCGCTTCACCCGCCTGTTTTGCTCCGAATCCAAAATTATCTAGAAAACTACCAAACGCAGTAGGAGCAACGTATTCCGTGTACAGATTACTTACAACAGGGGCGGCCATTGCAGCGCCCACAGATGCTAATGCTACTTTGAACAAATTATTCATCAGTCACTCTTATATACTGGGAAGATATTGTCGATTGCTTTGATCTTCAAGAAGTCATCAAACTTGTCGCTGTACATGTCCGCATTGGCAGAGATAGACATGGATTGCATTGCCGCGTTGTGCGCTCGTGCCAAGTTGTTTTCTGATATCTGCAAGTTCCACGATGCTTGATCGCGATACGCTTGCCACAGATTGTTCAACGATTGCTGATTGATTTGCAACAAGTTCATTACGTTCTGTTGATTTGCAGCGTTGATTGATGCGGTGTTAGATGTGTTGATGTTACGTCGCCAAGTCGCATTACTTTGTGCAATCTGTGCGGACATGCTGGCGTTGAATTGATCACGAGCCGCTTGCATTTGTGTGTTAAACTGTGACATAGCACTGGCTTGCGAAACATTATACTGTTCTATGGCAGCTTTTCTGTTCAAAGTTGCAGATTCTACCTGCACACCCAATTGAGCAAAGAATGTTTCAATTTGATTTTGACTCTTCGCATTGAACTGTTGTGTTGCATTCATTTGCGCTACGTCTGAAAGTTTTGCTTGCAGTGCGCCTTGATAGCTTATGGTAGCAGCCTGTTGTTCATTTGTCAGATTTTGAATATCAAGAGAGAGAAACGATTTAGCATTGTTCGCAGCAGCCTGCTGTCTCGCATTCAAATTGGCTGTGTCCATCTGCGCGGATGCAGCAGCGTTTTGCAACACAGCCTGTTGTTGATTAGACAAGTTTTGCAACTGGACGGCGGCGTATTTTTGTGCGTCTTGTGCTGCAATAGGAATGCCAGATTCCATGATTGCTTGTACAGTGGCAGCGGCTGCCATGCTAGATGCGCCTAGACCGCGCTGCTGCATGATTGCGGATACCCTACGCACAGCGGGGGCAGCCCATGCTGGCAGAGGCTTACCCTCTTCAATAGTGCTAAACAGTTCTGCAAGTTGATAGCGAGTAGTAGAACGAGGGTCTAGTTCTGCTGTCGCTGCAACAGCAAGGCTTTCGGGCGACAGACTAGCCTGTGCTGCCTTCATCAACGCGCCTTGCGAAAGCTGACCTGTTGCTGCCGCCATGTCGTCGATAGAACCGGCCTGTGCTGCTTCTACCTGCTGTGCCTGTACAGTTTCGGGGGCTGTTTGAGCGAAGTCTGCAGTGTCAAGAGTGGCGGATACAGTTGCTCCGGGGCGATCCTGTACCTTGCCTACGGTAGGGTCTACAATCTCTCCCGTCTGTGCGTACATCAGGGTAGGATCAATTTCTCTACCCGGAGGTAGTGTCGGAGTTTGAGCGAGTTCTGCCTGTTTTTTTACGAGAGATTCTTCAAATTCTTTTCCGGTCGTGCCTTTTATTTGCTCTGTAGTTGAATCTTGCAGTTGCATGGCACCGGAAGCCAACCTTTGAAACTCTTCATACGCCACTTTTGTAGCATCTGGAGGAACGGCTTCACGAGTTCTTCGATCATGGGCAAACCCTGTGCCGTCAGGCAGACGATAATAGTCCATGAAAGACTCTTCTTCTTCTTTTCTGACCTTTGTAGGTTTAAAAGCTCCTAACCCGCCTTCAACTTCTGTCTTAATTTTGTCCTGCTGACCTGTTCGCTGTAAATACTGTGTATAAGATTGTGCTAGAGCGGCTGTTCTTGGAGCGCCACCAAATCCGTATGGATCATTCTGTACCACAGCGGGGTACATACCGTTGTAGGGATTGTCTTTTTCAAATTGCGTAAATTCATCTGAACCAAAGAATGCGTCGTCGAATCCGACTTCTTTTCCTCGGGCACGAAGTTTATCACGATCTTGTTGAGCCATCGCAGCCTGCATGGCCTCTACAGAATCGTATTCTTTGCCGTCAAATCCTATGATAGACATTGTTATCTAAGTCCCATAAATACGGAGACGACCATAGCCACAACCAGAATCGTACTCCCCATAATCATCGCTTCTAGCCGCCACATGCGCTTGTCCAACGAGTCTAGCTTCCCATGAACCAACTCACGGAACATGGCACACTCCTTCTCGTGCGCTTCTAGCTGCAACTGTGTTTTGAGTTCCTGTTCCAAGCGAGGCTCCGTGGTGAGTTTCATCAGTCGTCGGCGTCAGCTATGGTCA
>CAACVD010000399.1_pt1 | contig 21049 bp, 32 predicted proteins | sample 2381771 | NCBI WGS metagenome assembly CAACVD01 (sample SAMEA5211965, study PRJEB30684) | marine metagenome | biome: Marine; feature: Epipelagic; material: Water | collected 2015-10-15 | depth 15 m | reverse complement strand
AAACAAGCTATGAAAAAAGGCGGAATGGCTAAAAAGAAAGCTGTCAAAAAACGTGGCGGCGGAATGATGAAAAAAAAGTAGATGCCAACTTACGCTTCTACAGCAAGTTTTGACCTTAGCATTGATGAAATAGCTGAGGAGGCATATGAGCGTTGCGGTTTGCAAGTTCGTAGTGGATACGATCTAAAGACCGCAAGACGTTCTCTTAATCTTTTATTAGCAGAATGGGCTAATAGAGGTTTAAATTTATGGACAATTCAATTGCAAGAAAAAAGTATAAGTGCGGGAACAACAGATTTAAGTGGCCTTAATTTGTTTGGCTCTGGTCAGGATGCTGCGCAGCAAATAATCGATATAACGGATGTAGTTATTAATGATAGTAGCAATAATGATTTTACTGCAACATCAATTAGTAGATCTACATATTTTAACATATCTGTTAAAAATACCAGCGGAAGACCATCTCAATACTATTTTGAACGTACGATAAACCCAAGACTATTTCTATATCCTGCAGCTGATACAACTTACACTCTAAAGTATTATGCTCTAATTCGGATGAAGGATGCGGGCGATTACACCAATAATGCTGAGATTCCTTTTCGTTTTCTTCCATGTATGACTGCTGGATTAGCTTATTACATAGCTATGAAGAAAGCGCCAGATAGAATTCAATTATTGAAACAAATTTATGAAGATGAGTTCCAACGTGCAGCTGATCAAGACGGAGAGAGAACAAGTTTATTTCTTACTCCAAAAACATATCTACCGAGTATTTAATGGCTAATTTTGCATCAGGAAAATTTGCAAAAAGAATATCAGATAGATCTGGTATGGCTTTTCCATATAACGAAATGGTTAAAGAATGGAATGGTTCAACAGTGCATTATAGCGAGTTTGAAGCTAAGCACCCACAATTAGAACCCTTGCCTATAGTTACTGATCCACAATCTTTAGAAAATGCAAAACCACAAATAGCTAATTCTACGTGTTTTGTAGGATTAATTGGAGTAAACACAAATAGTTTTGCAAGCATAGGAATGCAACCAAAAACAGAAGCAAAAGAGACTAAGTTGCTTAGTTTAACAGGAAATGTTACAGTGAGCACGTCATGACAGATTATTCAGATTTATTATCTAATGTAAGAGATTATACAGAAACAACTTCTGATGTATTGACAGATGCAATAATTAATCAATTTATTATTTCAACAGAAGACAAACTTAGAAGAACAGTAGATCTTACATATTATAGAAGATACGATACTGCTACTCTAACTATAAATAATTCTTTTTTACCTTTACCAGGTGATTGGGAAGCTACAAGATACATACAATTAATAGACGGATCAAATAATAGAACTTTCTTGATACAAAAAGATATTTCGTTTATGAATGAATTTGCGCCAAATAGGACATCAACAGGAGCAGGTACTCCCAAGTATTACGCTGTTTATGATGATGATACTCATATGTTGGCACCAACCCCGAACGCTGCATTAACTGTAGAGCTCGCATACACGTACAAGCCACCTGTATTATCCAGTACGACAACATCAAATTGGGTAAGTCAGAACGCTCCAAACGTGCTATTATATGGTTGTGTTTTAGAGGCACTTGGATACTTGAAAGGTCCAGCCGATATGATACAATACTACGATAAAATGTATAATCAGTCTGTACAGGCTCTAGCCACATATGAGATGGGGCGTGACCGTAGAGACGAATTTCGGGACGGCGTTATTCGTATCCCTCTCGAATCTAGGAACCCATAGGAGATTATTATGGCAATTACTCAAGCTGTATGTAACAGTTTTAAAGTGGAGATCCTGAAAGGCCTACACAATTTTACGGCTACGACGGGGAATGCTTTTAAACTAGCGCTATACGACAACGAAGCAACATTAAGTAAATCAACAACTGCTTTTACACAAACTGATGAAGTAGGTGCATCTGGCACTTATGCGGAAGGTGGAGGCGCACTAACCTCTGTAACTCCTGTTTTATCAGGTGATACTGCTGTGTGCGATTTTTCAGACATATCATTTACAAGTGCTACTATTTCTGCACAAGCTGCTGTTATTTATAACAGCTCTACTGTATCTGGTTTGACTACAAACGCATCAGTGTGTGTACTTGATTTTGGTAGTGTAAAATCTTCAACTGCTGGTACGTTTACAATTACGTTTCCTGCTGCTGAAGCAACTGCTGCAATTTTAAGGATCGCATAAGGAGATAAAATATGACTACCCCACTATCAGGATGGGGGCGGTCAACCTGGAACAATGCAACCTGGAACCAAGGTGGTACTGTTGACGCAACAGGTGTTACCCTCACATCCAGTGTCAATGACGTAGGTCTAGTATTAGATATTAATGTAACTCTAAGTGGAGTTTCAGCTACTACATCTACGGAGTTACAAATTAGAGAAGGATGGAACCGAGGGTTAAACGTCGGTGATTCAATAGCATCAAGCTTTGGTTGGAGTAACGGTGCATGGGGTAATGGTGATAATACCGTTTCAGTCACAGGTATTGGATTAACTTCAGCATTAGGTGAAGAGACAGTTACTGGCACTGCATCAGTAACTTTACCAAGCGTATCATTAACAGCCACGGCAGGAAATGCTGTGGCTACAGGAATTGCAGAAGTAAGCCCTAGTGGAGTTGGACTAACTAGTTCGTTTGGCTCTTTCACAATAGCTACAGATCAAAACATTTCCGTAACAGGTATTGGTATGACTTCATCACTGGGTGATGAATCAGTTGCTGTTACTAAAACTATTGGTTGGAACCGCGATACTGATATTAACACAGGTAATTCTATTGGTTGGAGTGATCAACAATGGGGTGCTGTAGGCTTATCACAAGCTGTAACAGGGTTCTCACTTCCAGCTTCTTTAGGAACTCCTACAATAGCCACAGACCAAATTATATCGGTTTCAGGTATTGGATTAACTTCTTCCATAGGTGATCCTGCTATTAGGGGTGACTCTAATCTTTCACTAACAGGTGTTGGTTTAACATCTGCAACAGGTGATCTACCTACAACAATTGATGTTGCTGGTAATCTCCTTACATCAGCAGTAGGATCAGTAGAAACATCTATATTTTTAACAGGTCTTGGCATAGCTGCAAATCTTGGAGATGCAGAACAAGAAACCATATACGAAGCACCTAGTGTTTCTGCAAACTCTAATGTAGGCACAGTAAATGTTAGAATAGATACGGTCTTTACAATCACTGGCAATTCTGTTACTACTAGTGTAGGAAATTTACAAGGCACCTTCTGGAGCCAAGTGGATGACTCAAACAGTGGAATAAGTTGGACAGAAGTTCATAAAGCTGCATAAAAAAAGTTTTGACAAACTTTGAAATAATCATTAAGTTTTAAATTAGGAGATTAAATGAGTTCAACATATTCGACAGGTTTAAGAATAGAGCTGCAAACCACTGGAGAAAATTCAGGAACTTGGGGTACTATTACTAACAATAACTTTTCTCAAGTATTTGAATTTGCAATCGCAGGTGTTTATGCAAAAACATTATCAGGCACTGGACCAACAACTTTAACTAATGCTGACGGACCTCAAACTCAATCAGCTAACGAGGCAAGACAAAATCAAATTATTTTTTCTGGAACAATTTCAACTACACACATAGTACAGTTTCCAGCTACGCAAAAAACTTATGGACTTTATAACAATATTGCTGGTGGCGCGGACGTTACTGCAAGATTAGGCGCGACTGGAAACACAGTTACAATTACAAATGGTAAATACAGATTAGTTTCTACAGATGGAACTAACTGGTATGATATATTTACACTCGCTGGATTAGGTGAGGCATGGATTAAAAAAACATCTGATTATACTGCATCTGCAGGTGATAATATTTTTGTAGATACATCGGGTGGAGCAGTATCAATTACTTTACCAAGTTCTGCTGCAATTGGTGATCAAGTAAAATTTATTGATGCAGAAGGAACATTTGCTACTCACAACTTGACTGTTGCTAGAAACAGTCATAAGATACAAGGAGCAACATCAGATTTAACAGTATCAACTAGTGGTTCTGGCTTTGCGTTGGTGTACAATGACAGTGACAACGGTTGGAGATTAAAGTATAACGATTAAATATGGCTAACTTACAAGATATTACAAATAGAAGTGAAGTAGGAACAATCAAACCTTGGGGTAAGGCAACAGCTCCTTCAGGGTACCTTTTATGTGATGGTTCTGCTGTATCAAGAAGTACGTATGCAGATTTGTTTGCGGTTATTTCTACTACTTATGGTGCAGGTGATAGTTCAACTACTTTTAATGTTCCAGATCTTCAAGGTAAATTTCCTCAAGGTAAAAGTGGTACAACTAACTTAGCTACCACAGGTGGTGCTAACACAGTAACAGTTGCAGTTACAAACAACCAGGCTGCAACAAATGCTACTAACCAAACTGTTTCAGTCACAGGTAGTATTGACAATACTTCTTTGACAGAAGCTCAACTAGGCTCTCATGATCACGTAATTCGTTTGTATAACGTAGGTGGTCAAGATCAGGGTGCTGCTAGAGCAGGTAGTTTAAACCCAGTATCAACAGGTTCAACTGTAAACGCAGGTTCAGGAACTGGTCACAACCACAGTCATACTTTATCTGGAACTTTAACAGGTAATATAACAACAACTTTAACTGGAGCGGTTACTGCATCAGGTACAAATTCGTTTTCACCTTTTGTAATTGTTCAGTACATTATTAAACACTAGGAGATATTTATGGCCACTCAAATCGTAATCGCAAATAATGAACACATTTTAATAGATAATAATTTTCGTATTGCGTGGGCTGATAAAGGTAATGCTTGGCAAGCTGGTTGGTGTCCAAATACAATTCACTACGTAATTTGGAATACTTTAACTGGTCAAAACGAAATTCAAAACAAAGATGCATCAACAGGTATGATGACTGGTAACACAAATTTAAATGCTACGAGTGACGCTGTTGGATCGACTACAATCGCTGCTTTACTTACATGGGCAGAAACTAGAAAAGGTCAAATAGAAGCTGCTCAAGCTGCTTTCGATACTGCTTATACTAGTGCAACAACAAGTTGGGTTAATGATGGAAAATCAATGGACGATTGGGATAGTGATAACTCCGACACAGCAAGTTATTGGGATTGGTCAAAGACTTGGGCCGACTACGATTCTAATTACTCGTAAATTAAACCTCTAAACTGTAAGACTTTTCTTTTTTCTGGACCCGTTACAGCGCAAACTTTGTGAGGTACTTTATTTTTAATTGTTACCATTGAGTTAGTTACGGGACTTACGCACAATGGTAAACCTCTACCTGTATCTATAAGTGTTTCTCCACCCCAATTTTTATTCCATTCTTTGTGAATATATAAGGAATGATTTAGTGGCCATGTGTCATCATCATGCCAATTTATTCCAGCATATTTATCATACTCGTAATAAGATAAAACTAACCATGATTTCTTTTTAAACGGTATCCATTCACAATTTATAATTTCATCTAAAACATCTTTAAATATTTTATCAACATATTCATATTTTTCATTTTTATAATTAGCTAAATTATCAACTGTCCTTACTTGTTGCATTGTAGTATTTTCATAATCGTCTTTGTGTAATGTATCTTGCCAATCTTTGTGGTTTATATTTCTTTTATTATTTTTAATATTTTCATAATTATAAGAAGAAACTTTTTCAAAAAGATCTTTAGGTAAAACTTCATTAATTATTAATGACTTATCATCAACGTTTGCATATAAAATCATTCTATTCTCTATTTAAATTTTTATTTAAAATTTCTAAACTTTCTTCTGGTTCATAATCTTTAAAGGGACCGTTTGCATCGACATAATGAACAAATAATTGATGATGCCAACACTTTTCTGGTTGATTAAATATTGGTCTCCAATGATCTATTTCAGATCCTTTATATATAACGCCATCACCTGGTTTTATTATTAAAGGAAAATCCCCCATACAAAGTGGCCACATATAATTAGGATTTTCATAATTGTAGTTTAATCCTATCGATGCACTTATTTCACAAGATGCTCTGTCTTTATGTTTTTTTAATTCTGATCCACCGTAATAAATTCTATTATAAGAATATATTGGTTTTAATTTTAATTCTGTTTGTGATTCCATTATTGGGTGAAGATGATGAATAATGTGAGTATATATCTCTGAATTTACAGAGTGCATAGCAGAGGATGTTGGCGCCATTCTATCACCTGACCTTATGTTCTTTAAACTAAAACTTGTTAAAAAATTCACAAGATCTTGTGAAAGCATGTTTTTTACATATTTGTATTTTTTTTCTTTTAATGAATCCATGTAATAACGGCATGTCTGTCTCCGTTTGTTACAGGTGTAACTGCGTGAGGAAAACAAAAATTACTTGGAAATACTACTGCACTACCAGCTTTGGGTGGAACTTTATATTGACCGTTGAAAAAAACAAAGTCTCCTCCGTCATAATCTTCGTTTAAAATAAATGATATGGTTAATACTCTTGGCCAAAGATCGCCATGATCAGTGTGTTCTTTGTATTCACCAGCCTCTGTGCCATAATATATTAAGTGCTGATAACCAGTATCTTCAGTGGTTAACCCAGTAGCAAAATAACGATGATCGTTTACATAGTTTTGTAATACTTTGTTTACAGCATCAAACAAATTCTTTTCATATTTATTATCTAAAGGATGCATGTAACATTTTCTAAAATTTGGTCCAAAGCCAGCTTCCAGCTCATACTCTTCCTCGGCTTTTGTTGGTGCTTTGGTAAAAGAGTAATCTTTTGAACTTTCAATCATAGCTTTACACAAATCTATGTCTAACATATTTTCATAACAATGTATGTAATCACTCGTATTTAACATTATTTATAACCTTTCTTTTTCCAAAACATATTTTTATATCTATCAACCCATTCACTGTTTAAAAGACGCATAACTTTTCCATGCGCTTTTTCTAAATAAAAACCGCTCCACATTTTCCATGTCTCACGTTTAAAAGGTATAACCTGAACCATAGGCTCACCTTTTTTAATTAAAAACTGTTCATCTCTTTTATTTAGGACAAAGGGAAAATTTATTGCATTTATGTATGTGTCCGTATCCACTACTCCAGCAATAATATCAAAACGATTTTCTACTCTATTCATTGGTTTAATAAATAAACAACTGTATCCTGATGGTGTTTTTATTAACCATCTGTTGTGAAATTTTCCAGCATTTTCTCCAGCTGTTTTTTGCCAATCTGCTGGTAGTTGCGCTTGATTATGAAAGCCAAAATCGTCTTGCTGTAAATTAGCAGGTGTTACAGAAAAATCGTGTTCAGTCGGATCTACTAAATAGTCTTGATCAAAAGGTATTATATAACCCATAGTTAATGAGTCCAAAAAAGGCATGCAAGTTTTAATTGTTTTGACGTGTAAATTACCATCCTTAAATCTTTGTAGTTTTTTAAATTCTTCAGGAATATATCTTGAGGCAGGTTTTGGATGTGGCCAAACCTCAATCATGTTTCCGTCTGTTGCACAAAATGTTATTTTTTTATCTATCATCTTCTACTAAATTAAAGGACATAGATCTTCTAATTTCTCCTTTGATTTTTGTCTTAAAAGGATAAACAGTGTGTTGTTGATTAGCTTGAAATAAATAGAAATCTCCAACCTCTGGAGTTATCCAATATATTTTTTTGTCGTAACCGATAAAACAAAGTTGCCCATCATGAAATTTATGTTTGTGTTTTACATCATTTATAAATTCTGGCACTTTTAAAAAAAGAACACAAGACCATCCCGCATTTGTAGGACCGTTGTGTGTATGCACGGGATTGTATTCACCCTCTCTCATGTCATTTATCCAGCAGCTTCTTATATAAGTTTTTATTTCAGGATTAGACAACAGTCCAAAATTATTCAAAGTCATTAAATAATCGTTAATAAAAAAATCAATTTTGTTATAAATTTTTAATGTAGGTAAAATATTTTTTATGTCTAATTCGGTATCTATTCTTCCTGCTAAGTCTTTACTCTCGCTTATTAAAGAGTTTTGATTTTTTTCATACTCATAATTAAGTTCATCTATCATCTCAATAGGCACTTCGTATTTTTTAATAACTGTTCCTGTTAATATTACTTTCATTTATCTCACCGTAATAGTTAAGTTTTTCACTGTATTCACCTTTAAAATTTTGTAAAAAACAATTGGTTGAATATCTAACACCTTTTTGTATTTTATTTACTTCATGCACCCAATAATAATCTGCAGGAAAAATAAGAGCCTCTCCTTTTTTTAATTTGACTTTTAAATTATTTCCCCAAAAACCAAAATCTCCTCCTTCATAATCATCATTAAGATTAATGGTACAGCTACCATATACACCTAAATTGTGATCGACATGAGGGTGTATTTGTGAACCCTCTTCGTATTTTAATAGTCTGTATTTATGTGGATATAAAAAAGTATATCTTCTATGAACGTGAAACATTTTAAAACTATCCATGTAATCATGAAATAAGTTTATCATTTGTTTTACTTTCTCATGAACTAAATTACATGCTTCGCTATCTTCTTCAAGTGTCTGTGCTAAAAAGCTTGATGTTTGTTCAAGACCTGTAAAAGCGTTAGCACATTGTTCCAAGTATGTTTTTGATTTATGGGAGTTGTACGTGTCTATTAAAAAGTCGCACTCCTCATCAGTTAGTAATTTTTCTTTTTTAAAAATTAATTTCTCTAAATTTATCATTCTTTTTCTACGGCTTTCATAGCATAAAATTTATGTCAAGAAAACATTTTTAAATAATTCTGTTGCAGACACAAAAAATATGCTTACATTAGGTTCTCACCAAAATTAACAATCATAGGAGACAAATATGGAAAACGAAGATATAAATAAAGCCATTGCCTACCTTGCAGATAAGGTGAGCAAATACCACGAACGACTATTAGCTGTAGAAAGAGACACTGAAAGACACATTAAAAACACAGAGCAGCATTGTTGTGATGATTGTGAATGTAAGAAATCCTAAGACTTAGGAGTCTGACCTAACATATCTTTTAATGATGGAGCAAATACTTTAACATCTCGTCTGATTTTTTCAGCAGTTGTTGAAGTGTTTGGATCATCTATGTCAGCTTGCATTGCTTCTTCTGATTCATATTCTTGACCAGTATCCATGTTGGTAAGAGTAGTTTCTGTTTTTACTTTGTATCTAGGGATGACTCTACCGTCCTCCAAAGTTACTGTTCCTATTTGTTCAGCATTTTCAATTATCGGCATTTTTACTCCAATTAATATTAAAACTTAAAATAACTCTATCTTGATTAGAATTATTTATTTGTACTTCATGTTGTAACCATGATGGGAAAAAAATCAATGAATTTTCTTTGGGTTCCCAAGACACGCTGTGAGCGATATGTATAGAAGCTTCTTTTGTTTTTGGGGGTGATAACACTTCTGCCTGTGGTTTAGGCTCTAGAAACACCAAATTACCACTATTTTTAGGTACTTTTAGGTAGTATACTCCAGACAGGTAATTGTAAGGATGTGTGTGAACATTATTTCTAGACCCTGGTGGGTTAATCATACCCCATAGTCCTGTCATTTCAGGAACATATTTGTCCTGCACATCTAAATGATTAAAGCACTCTTTAGCTTTTAAGAGTATGTCACCCACTGTGCTTTTAAATTCTTCATCTTTGTAAAGCTCGTCGTTACTGTGCCAGCCTCCTATATTAGACCTTGGCATACCTTTTTCATCTTTTGCTTTTATTTCATAAAGTCTGTCTATTAAATGACCGTGGCCCTTTACTTCTGTCATCATGACAGGTGTTATAAATAGTGATTGTAAATCCATTCTTTTTCTCCTTACAGTTGACCTTTTGTAACCTCCATATCAGCTACAGTTATGTGAACTTGATTAGCTGCATTGGCTTGTACTTTCAACACATCAGATTCCTGCAAGACAATCATGCCTCCAGTAATTCCGTCGTGTTGATTTAATAAATCCACCGTTGCTCCTGCAGCTATGCTTTTTTGGTGAAACTGTTTAAATGTGGCAGAACTTCTAAGTGTTTGTACATCTAGAAGTGTAGCACTGCCAGAGTCATTACAAACGATTAAAGATTTAATTATTATAGTAGTTGGCGGAACAGGTGGTGTAGCGCCAGGATTAGCTGTGGGCACAGTTATCAAAGTTGTTAGGTCTGTCGTAGTGACATCTAACATAGGTCCTCTAAATGTATTAGCCAAGGAAAAAAGTCTCCGATTCTGATTCTTCTCTTAAATCTTGTTGAAAGTTTGTATTAAGTAAGAAAACTATTTGTTCTAATAATCTTATCATTTGGTCAAACTGACTTGCGTCATATTCTTCTGTAGCGTTTGGTAATCTAGTTATATTTATTTTAGCCATTATCTTCTTCCATCAGGTCTTATTTGCAGCTTCTGTGAACCAAGTCTCCAAGGCGTATCATCTACACTGTTTGTCGTGTATCTAATTTTAACAGCCCTACCTCTACCTCTTACACTAATTTTTTCTGTGGTGCTAGTTATAGTGCCACTGGTTGTTACGTTAGCTGCAGACTGAGGGTATTGCTCTAAAGTTAATTGTGCCGTCATTGTGTTCGTTAGATTGTCAAAATCTGGCACTAATTTACTTACCGACATTAATTGATCTCCGTCCGCTATCTCAACAGACCCTGTTTCTAAAAACGCTGTAATCGCTGATCCATCTGCTTGATTATTACCAGACTCGTGTTCAAATATAGAGGATGCTCCCGCAGTTAATCCCAGTATGCTTGTGGCATTAGCAGTTGCAGATGCACTATATTCTGTGGCTATTGGTTTTTCATAAACATAAGCACCGAGCCAAGTAGTTCTAGCTAAATTTATTGTATACCAAGTTCCTTCAAGATAGTTATAAGCGACTGCTCTATCTATTTGTGTTGCATTTGAAGATGGATAGTACCAAATTATTTCATTAAAAGCTGTATTTAAGCCAACAGCTATATCATTTTTGTTTGTGTAACTAATATCATCAAAGACATAGTCTTGCACCGAACATGGCATTTTTTTGACAACACCATCAAAAAGATAGAATGCGTCATCAGACATCCAATATGCTTTACCATTTACTTCTATGGCTGCATGTTGAGCTATCAAGCCTGCGTTAGCACCCAGTTGTCTAAGACCAAATGTAAAAGGTGTACCAACAAATTGAATACCATGTAATGATGTGTCCGTCCAAACTAGTATCTGACCTGTAGATTTAACAGCGCCAACGATTCTAGACCCATCAGTAATTCTCAAAGATCCAGCTTCGTTTGTAGCAACAGGAGTGTAATCTGTTGCATCCTCTCTATCTGAAAACCTAAATAGTAAATCATCTTGTGTAGCTGTATTACCAATTGTTGTCTCGGTTCCGAATATTAATAAATGTCTTGTATCTGTAGAAACAAGGCTAAATCTAGATGCCGTAGGAGCATTGGATAACGCTGTGGCTCTTGCGGCTAGACCTCCTGACGTATCCCAAATAAACGTACCGCCATTTAAAACTGTTGCAATTAAATCCTCACCGAAATTATCAAGTGACCAGTTCCTGCCCTCTACAACAACATTAGATGAAGATCTTGGTGTGTCCCATGTGCTAGCTCCCCATGTTTCAGTGCCCCATCCATAGCCATATGTTGAAGACGTAGGTCCAGGATTTATTTGATAGCTTGCATCTGTAGAACCACCGCCTGCTGCCGTGGTGCCAGAGGCATTTGTTCCAGCATTTATTGTATAAGTATTAGCTGTTGGCACAGTTAAAACTTCGAACTCATTATTAAAATCTATGCCGTCAACAACATTTGTAGCAGAGCCATTATCAAAAGTAACAAACGCACCAATTTCAGCTTGATGAGCATTGTCAGTTACTGTTACTGTGGAAGAGCCACTTGATGTGGCAAAAGGATTTGTAAGACTAGCGGTTCTTCTTATAGGTGTAATGTCATAAACTTTACCCTCAGAAAAAATATATAGTTTTCTATCTGAGCCTAAAGCCAAATATCTCGTTCCGTCTAAGCCTATCCAAGAGTGTGTATCTCTAACAGCGCCAACCACCGTAACGTTTGGATTGGGCAAATTAACCCATCCACCCCATCTTTCTGGCTTACCATAGTGAAATCTTACAAAATCAGAATCCACATATTTACGTTGATCACCGGCAGAATAGGCAGTATCTTGCTTGTCTACGCCCGGTTTAAACTTAAGATCCACTAATTTCATGGTTTAAGATTTTAACTTATTTTTCTGGTTGAAACCAGACAATTATTGAAAATCTAGGTGAATTGCCCTCAGCTGAATATAACAAAGGTGAGTGAATACAAGTGTCAGCATTAAAGATTACTGCTCTGTTCGGACGAAATCCGACAGCAGTATTTAGCTCGAAAGCTCCGTCTCCTATTTCATTGTAAAATCCTGTTCCTGCATTAAGTTTTGTGTCACCACTTAAATAAATTATTAAGTGCTTTTCTTTAGGAAACATCAATTTATCGGTATGTGGAGTTGCCTTCTTAGTATTTACACATGTGAAAGCCGCAAGATGTATATTTTTTATTTTTACATTAAAATGTTTTATAATAGATTTTTCTAGATCCTTAAGCAAATCGTCGTTTTTGTCTATTGGATTTGATAAAAAAACATGCTCTTCATAAATGCCGGAGCCTTGTGTAATATTTTTACTACTGTAGTCTAAACCAACACTATAGTTTGCTAGTTTTAAAAAGAACTCTTTCGGTAAAAAATTGTCTTGTACTTGTAATTCTAAATTCATTTGGTGCCTTTAAATTGAGTTGCCACATTACCTCTAAATGCATAGTTTCCGTAATGAGTCATACCACTCATAATATCTGCATATATTTTACCACCCATGTTTTGCCACAATCTGCAAAAAGCATAATCCTCGGACAAATATCTTTTTGTTTCTGGCTCTATTGTAGTATCAAAAAATGTATAATTCCAATTAGACGTTTGGTGATAATCAAATTCTTTATCATGAGATTGATTAATATGTTGATCAGGTATAAATTTTAACTCAGGATATGCAGTTGCCATTCTCTCAAATACGTTTCTTTTAATTAACATAAAACCTGTTGCACCGTCCATAACTTCAATAAATCCTTTTTGCATCTCTATTCTATCAGGATTTTTTACATTTAAATTATATTGCAAGGATGCCGCTAATAGCTCGTCTTCAGACATTTCTGGATTTTCTTTCAATCTTTTTTTTACTTTTATCCAATCAATAGTTTTTCTAGGATAAACTCCCGTTACCACGTCTTTATTAAACTCTATCATTCTAATAACTGATTCTGGATTAAAAGCTATATCAGCATCTATAAACAAAAGATGTGTGTAGTCACCATCCATAAACAGTTGAACTAAAGTGTTTCTAGCCCTGGTAATTAATGACTCATTACCAATTGTTCCAAATTGTAATTCTATTTTTTTACTTGCAGCTAAAGCCACAAGCTGCATGCAGCTTTTAAAATAGTCAGCAGTTATCATGCCTCCATAACAAGGTGTGCCAATAAATATCTTAATCATGAAATAAATAAATTAGATGAAATAATAATTCTTTCAGAGTTGTCATTATGATGAACGTTATGAAACAGCTCAGACGGAAATATTATAAACTTACCTATTTCAGATGACTCAAAATGATACTGCATTTCTGATGTAGAATTAGGAGAAAAAAATTTTGTACCGCCAGAATTATTAGTTAAATAAAGAATACTTGAAAAATTACAATCATGTGTTTTATGATTATGCGTATCATGCCAACTGTTCTGATAATAAATTGCTGTCCAATAATTAAGAACTTGCACGTTTTTGTCTTGAAAAAAAGAATTAATTAACATTGTTAGTTTTTCATATTCATAAATTTTAGCTGGATTTTCATAGTCTGTGTAATAACCATTACCATAGTCGTTATTATTTTTATTATAAAAGTAACTTGTCTCTTTTATCTTGTTTTTTAATTTAGAGATCTCCGATAACAACGGAGATATTTCATTAGTATTAAAATAAAACTTTTTAATTTTTGTTGGAAATATTATCTTTTCATCTATTTTCATACAGTCTCCTTGTCAACATATAGGTACTTTATTTCTGCTTGTTTTATTGCATCAATGGCTTCTTCATAAGTATTTACTAATGGATACCCGGCTAAATTTAATGAAGTATTTAATAATATTGGCACGTTTGTTTTTTCATAAAAAGCTTTTATTAAATTATAAAAAAATTTATTTTGTTTTTCTGTCACTGTTTGAATTCTACAAGTTTTATCCACGTGTACGATAGCAGGTATTAATTTAATTTTTTCTTTTTTTACAGGTATACTATACAACATATGTGGTGACTCTTCAATATTACCCATATTAAACCAGTCCTCTGCATGTTCTAGTAAAACAGTTCCTGCAAATGGCCTGTAGTTTTCTCTTTTCTTAAACCTATTTACAATTGTTTTTCCATCTTTATTTCTTGGATCAAATAATATAGATCTGTTGCCCAATGCTCTCGGGCCAATTTCTCCAAGTCCTTGAAACAAAGCAACTATCTCTTGATTAATTAGTGCTGTTACCGCAGATTCTTGATCAGTAATAATCATCTTTGAATTTGCCAGTAAGGAAAGTTATTTGTTTTGTAGTGAGGGAGATTATGTTTTTTTCTAAAATATTCCAATATGCCTAAACTTAATCCTTCATCATTACAATGTGGAAACACAACAAGATTTTTAAAAAAACTTTTTATGTGATAGTTCCAAACAACATTTTGAGCACAGCCTCCTGAAAAAGATATCTCTTCATCATAATCTGCATACTTAGCAAAATATTTTACTAAAGCTTCACCAGCCCAATAATGCAAAGTCCTTGCCCAATCTAGTTTTTTATGTTGTGCCAAAAGTGTGTCACCACAATGCTGTTCCCACAAAGAATATTCGAACGCTGCGCGCATAAGATGTATGTCAAATTTTTGCAGTTTATTTAAATACTCCTCATCTAAATTACCATATGCTTGTAAACCCATTAGTTTGCCGCTTAAATCGTAAACAGATTTAGCATTTATATTCATTGCCTGAGCTAATTGATCCGTTACATGACCTAACGAAACATAATTGTGAGTGTCAGTGTGTAGATTACTAAAATCTTTTAACTTATCATTTTCAATGTATGACCAAGAAATATTGTAATCACCAAACCCATCAAAGACAAAATGTTTTTTACATGTATTTGTAATAGGCCAACAACTTAATGCGTGAGCATAGTGATGATTTATTCTTGTAATATTGTAGGGCAGATAATTAAATTTTTTTGTTGGAAAAAAATTATCATCTTCGCTATTTAAACGATATCGCCAAGGATCAAAGACTATGCCTATCTCATCTAAGTCTTGTGGCTTAAGATTCCACATGTCTTTTATTTCATCTATCCAAGATTCAAAGCTGTCATAAGCATGATGTTTACTTTTTTTATATCTTTCTAATTTAAAAAAATGCACATCTGATCCATCAAAATAAGATATATTAGAATCATGTTCACATAATCTTAGGCCTAAAAATTTCATTTTATATCTGTCTTAAAATTAAATGCTAATGAAAATCTTTCTTTATCAGAATCTAATACACGATGAAAGGTACTAGAATCAAAAAGAAGTAGATCGCATTTCTTTGGCACTATTTGTTTTCTAGTGTCTTCAGGGAAAATAGCAAACTCTATTGATGAATTGTCATCTGTAAGATAAAGCACACCAGAACCAAAACAATTTGGGTGTATATGAAATTCTTGATAACCATTTTTCCCTAATATGTTTATCCAAGATTCATGAATCATAAAAGGAACATCTTTTTTAAAATTTTGTAACAAAAGATTTTGAACAGATTTTTCTATGTTTTCTTTTACATATTTAAATTCTTGTAAATCATACAATATATTTACAGAAAAATTCCAAGAGGTTAAGATATTACAGTTCCATGTTTTAGATTTAAAATTTGACAGATTGTTTTTTGTATAATTTAAAATAGTATCTACGATGTGCGAATTCACTTTACTCTTAAACACACTAACTTTTTTAATTACTATTTCTTCAATATTATCTTGTTGCATAATCTACTTTTAAATATTCTATCTTTCTTACCCATCCCCTCGGTATAGCTATTGCTCCACCTCCGTGATTATCATCTTTGTCAACACACCAAGATCGCATGATCACAATTTTGTCATCATTATTCACAACCATGTAGCCAACCTCTTGGCACACGGCCAACGGTGCATCCACAATTTCTTTTATAGGCAACCACCCTGTTTCTGTATCCCTAGCGTCAAGCCAGGTTATTCTAACCATAGGTGTCTTGTTAATATTCATTTCTTTCTTGATCGTAGGAAACTTCAAAATTTATAGCCACTGTTATCCTATTGTTATTTGTAGTATTTGAACTAACAGAATGGGAAACTGTGCCATCAAAAAATAGGACCGTGCCATCTTTAGCATTTACTTGTACAGCGTTACTAAAATTTGTACGTGTTTCATCTTTTTTAATTAACACTGCGTTATCGTTTGAATAGAAAAAAAATTTACCATTTGATCTTTCAACATCAACAAAAAATACTACTGATAATTGATCGTTATGTTTATGCGGTTGAGCATACTGATTTTTTTTATACCAATTAATCCAACAACTATTGACTCTTAATGTTGGAATATCATAGCCCTCTTCTTCAATAAACTTTTCTAGATGTAAAGTTATCTCTTTGCACAAATCATTTAAAATTTGATACCTTTGATGAGAATTCCATGCTGTTCTTTTTGCCATGATATTACAAGCTTCCTTTGGCGCAGTATCATGTTCGTGAATATTTTTATTTTCTTCAACTAAAACAATTTGAGTTATATGTTTTATCCATTCGTTGTGATTAGGTAACACGAAACTAAAAACTTCTTGTGTAAATAAAGGAGTTTTTGTTATCTCTAGCATTTTTATACCATGTCGTGTACTCTTATCATTCAGCTTTAAATTCTGCATCTTTAGGCACTAAACGCAAATTGAATGACACGGATCTTCGTTCTTCATTTGGTGTTCTAAAAGGATACACCATATGCGTTAGCCAAGATGGAAATAAAAATATATCACCAACTTCTGGTGGGTGCTGTAATTTATGACCACTAAAAGTTTTTGGATCACCGCACATAAAAAGTATATCACCTACACTAGGATAATGATCCTCGGCAGCTCTTTCTTTGTCAATGCTTTTTGGCATCTTAGTATAAAACACACCCGATAAATCACCGTCGTGCATATGTGCAGGATTAAAGTCTCCAGCCCATTGGCTCACGGCCCACATGGATTCAATAACCATCTTATCTATTTTTTCTGGCGCTAGTGTTTCACTAGCTGGAGGTATGGATAAATAAGATTTTACCATCTCACCAAGTAAAAAAACTAATTGTTGACCATCACCGTCTATCCACTCAGGTGGTAAACGAACTTCTTGTTTTACATTACCAGCTAAGTTAGGAGCCCAATCCCATTCTTTAGCTAGTTTAGGATCACCAAATATCTCATCACACTTCTTATTGACTGTATCAATTAAAAAATTAGGAACTTTTCCTTTAACAACTGTAGGACCAAATGGTCTAATTGCATCAAACTTTAACTTTATTTCTTTTTTAACTTCCTCCATGGGAACACCTCATTCTTTTTCTATTGTCATATAGCAATAATTTGCCTATAAATATACAATTAAATAGGCTTAATTCACAAGGCCAGCCTCCTTGCATTAAAACAATCATGATTTGCAGAAGGAGAACATGCTAAAAAAAATATTTAAAGCTGCAAAAAAAGCAGCTCCAATTATTGGTGCAGGACTAGGATTTCTAGCTGGTGGACCTGTATTAGGTTCTGCTTTAGGTGGAGGTTTAGGTAGTTTGATTGCAGGTAAAAGCCCAAAAGATGCACTTAAATTTGCAGCATTATCTGGATTAACAGGTGGAGCACTAAGTAAATTTGGTGGACTACAGGCTGGACAAGGTCTAGGTGGATTATTTAAATCTGTGCCGGGGCAAACTCTTGGAGCCGCAGGATCTGGATTAGCACCGGGAAGCACAGGAGCTCTTACAAAAGCTGTCGCTGCTCAAGCACCTAAACAAAGTGTTTTAGGATCAATAGTTAATTTTGCAAAAGCCAATCCTCTTAAAACGGCAAGTGCAGTGTTAGGACTAGGGGCTTTAGCTGGAGCAGGAGAAGAAGAAAAGAAAAAATCACAGTTTGAAGATGTATATGGAACAATGGACCCACTTAGAGATTTAGATGACGCTGGCATAGGTGGTGTTAACTTAGTTCCTTTCTCTCAATATGGCCCTAATTTACAACAAAGAGCTATGGGTGGAGAGATAAATGGATTAAAACAAATTGGTTTAAACGAAGGTGGTTTCCCACGTAAAAATGGTAAGATAGCAGGACCGGGGACAGAAACAAGTGATGACATACCAGCGATGTTAAGTGATGGTGAATTTGTTGTTAATGCAAAAACTGTTAGAGGACTTGGACGAGCTATGGGTGGCGAAGGAACAAAAGAGAGTAGAGACAGAGGGTCAAAATTCTTGTATAGTTTACAAAGTAAATATGGAAATAGAACATAATGGTTGATGAAGTAATACAACGAACGCAACAAGCTCCTTTTATTGAAAAGAGATCAGAGCAACTTCTTGCATCTGTGTTTGGTGATCCAGACGCAGTAAAAAGAGCAGGTGAAAGCGATGCTGATTTTAACTTACGTAAGTTTGGTCGAGCAGGCATTGCTCAAAATATTCCAGCATTTCAATTTGCAGGTTTTACACCTGAACAAACAAGAGCTTTTGGATTAGCAAGTCAAAACGTCGGGGCTTTTCAACCTGCTTTACAACAAGCAGGAGGCACTATGGGTCTTGCAGGGGCTGCTCTTACAGGAGCAGGACAACAGGCTCTCGGTGCAACACAAGCATTTGATCCTACACAATCACAACGTTTCATGGACCCATACCAACAAAACGTTACACAACAAGCTTTACAAGAATTTGATCGTCAAGCTCAAATTGCACAATCTAATTTAGCAACACAAGCACAAAGAGCAGGAGCTTTTGGTGGCTCACGTTTTGGTGTGCAAGAGGCAGAACTAGGTCGTAATTTACAAGACATAAAATCAAGAAGAATATTTGAAGATTTATCACGAAACTTTCAACAAGCTCAAAGAGCTGCAATGGGTGCACAAGAATCACAACAAAGAAGGCAATTGGCTGCAGCACAGCAATTAGGTGCTACAGGTCAAGGCCTTGCTAGTCTTGGACAAAGACAAGCTGGTCTTGGTGCTCTCACTCAACAACTAGGACAGGCAGATATACAATCTCTTCTAGGTGTTGGTGGTATTCAACAGCAATTAGGACAAGCTCAACTAGAAGCTCAAAGAAGACAACAATTAGAAGCTCAACAAGAGCCGTTTAGAAGACTAACATTTGCTAGTGATATCTTACGAGGCACTCCAAGTAGTGCGATTCAGTTCACTCAACAGCCTTCTGTCAATCCATTTGCACAAGCTCTTGGTCTTGGTATTGCTGGTATTGGTGCTCTCGGGCAGTTTGGTCAAGGCTTTGGAGGTATATCAGACGCTTTTAGTGCATTTGGGGGTAATTAATGGTTCTTCCAATAGTAGCAGGTATAGCAGGATTAGCCCTAAGAGCTGCACCTTACGCAATAAGGGGCGCTAGAGCCGTTGTTAATCCAAGAAATTTAAAAAATTATTTTATAGGTACGGGTCGCATGAAGCCTAAGTCAGGCATTGGTCCAAGTCTTCCTTTTTCAAAAGGATTGCCGGGAGCGTTTAAACCTAGTTTTAGAAACATAGCAGGACAGACCGCTGCTTTAACAGGAGCTGGGTTTGCCTATGACGCCTTAACAGATAGTGCTCAACAAAGTGTTGAAACACCAGCAGGATCTGGTGGACCTGTAGAAGCAACACCGGGCGGACCTGCAGGAATGACAATAGAAGAAGGTGAGAAAGCGGGTATCATAAAAGATCAAAAAGAAAAAGCGACTGACACCGCAGCCGACACAACAAATAAAAATATTCAAGGTGGTGATTTAGATGATTTTATAAAAGAACGTATAGACTTGTTTGAAAAATATATTGGTGATGACACAAGAAAGAAAACAAAGAGTGCAGGGTACAATGCCATGATACAGTTTGGTTTAGAACTAGCTACAAAGAGAGGTAATTTAGTAGAAGCTATTGCAGAATCTGCAAAAGAACCTTTGAAAGAGTTTGCTAAATTAGGTAATCAATTAGCAGATAGAGCTGCCGCTATTAAGAAAGCTGGTATTGAATCAGGTGTTGAAGCATTTGAATCTGCAGAAGAAAGAAAATTAGAAGAAAAGAAAATTGCAGGTGATATTGCAGAAGCACAAATAAGATCTCAAGCACAAAAATTATCTCCGGGTGAGTTTATAACTAATCAGATACAATCAATCGTAGCTGATCCAAATCTTGTAAATGCCATCACGGCCGCTAGTTATGATCCAAACACAAATCAAAAGATACCGGGTGCAGACTCAGATGAAGACCTTATAAAACAGTACGCAGCCAAGCAGTATGAATATTACAACGCTACAGAGATACCTGACACTGCGGCTGGTGCAGAATTGTACGAATCATTACCAATAGGAACAATGGTGTATTACAAAGGACAAATATTTCCAAAGCCAAAATAAGGAGAAATCATGGCTCAAAAAATAGTAGACCCTCTTGGAAATTTAGTAGAGGTTGAAGAAGCAAAGAAACCAGGAGACAATATAAGCACTGGCATTGTAAACAATGTATTTAGAGACCCCGCTGGAAACATAATTAAAGTAGACAAACCCGTAGATGTTGGTTTTAATTTTAATTCTACAACTCGTAATCCAAAGAAAGATCAAAGAGGTTTTTTTGAAAAGTATGTAACAG
>CAACVD010000398.1_pt1 | contig 21112 bp, 36 predicted proteins | sample 2381771 | NCBI WGS metagenome assembly CAACVD01 (sample SAMEA5211965, study PRJEB30684) | marine metagenome | biome: Marine; feature: Epipelagic; material: Water | collected 2015-10-15 | depth 15 m | reverse complement strand
CAAGAGAGGAAGTAAAAAGAATGCAGAAAGAAGTTTTAGGAAAATATGTCAAGATTATGACCCAATCGAACTATCAAAACTATACAACTTACACGCTTCAAAAATTCAAGATAAACAATTTGTGCCTCATGTAGTTACATGGTTAAATGGAGAAAGGTTTTTAGATGAAGATATAAAACCAATAATTAATGAAAAAAAGGTACTTCCTAAAGGTGTTCCTGAGGGTAGTAAAGAATGTGGAGCAGAGGGTCCTTATAGAACATGGAGATTTCCTAATGGAGAAGTTTGGAACATACATACATTTAAGGATGAAAAAGTAAAAGTTTCCTGATACAACCTATAAATGCAGTCAATTAAGACATTTCTAAGAATTTTTAGATATGTTAGAAGAAGATTAATTGTTCTCTCTTTAGAAAATTATAGATTGAAAAAAGAGATTGAATTATTAATCGAATCTAACAAAAAAAAGAAACATTAATGAAAAGAAGAAAAAAGGCAAAATATAAGTTCGTAGTTATAAAAAAGAAAAAATATTTCTTTTATAAAATAACTTGGGCTGATATTACAGGAGACGCTGGTCATTGTACAAATTTTGACTTTATGGGTTTTATGCCTAGTATAATGATTACACACGCTTATGTTTTTAACAAAGACAGGAAACACGTTAGAACTTTTGCAAGTTACGAAGAGAACGATGAATTATTTTCTGATCGTAATGTATTTCCTAAAGGTTGTATTGTTAAGATGGAAAAAATAATGTTATGATTGAAAACACAATTAAATATAATGTACAAGAAACTTTTCAAGATACACTTCAAGGAGAAGGGTTCCAAGCTGGTCGAGTATGTGATTTTATTCGTTTGTATGGTTGTCCTGTTGGTTGTTGGTTTTGTGATACTGGTTACGCAAGTCCTGATGGAGATTATTACAAAAAAAAATTACCAAAAAATAGTAAATCTCTTGAAGAACTTTTGGCAGAAACTAAATCAAAACTGATAGTTATTTCAGGTGGAGAACCTTTCATTCATAAAAAGTTGCCAGAGTTATGTGCATATTTAATAAGAAATGGAAAAGATGTTGCAATAGAAACAAGTGGAGCTTTTTGGTTAGAAGTTCCTAAAGAAGTGTTTATTACTTTATCTCCTAAAGAACATCTTAATCCTAAAATGCCTGTTAAAGAACAATTTTGGACTAGAGCTAACGAACTTAAAATAGTTATTAGTGCAGTAGAAGATTTTGAATTTTATAAAGAAAAATCAAAAAAATTTAAAGGATACAAATATTTACAACCTGAATTCTATGATGGAAAAGAGTCTGTACAAAAGACTATAAATTTGCTATTAAAGAATTATGATTTTAAATTATCATTACAAACTCATAAAATAATAGATATTCAATGAGTTTCATTTCTACAAAAACTTACAATCACAACATTGGTTTAAGTTGTGCTTTCCGACAATGGAGAGCAGATCATAGTCATTGTAAATATTTACATGGATATGCAATAAGTGTTCGTTTTAATTTTAAAGGAGAACTTGATAATAAAAATTGGGTTTATGATTATGGAGGACTTAAAGAAGTAAAAGAATTTTTACAAAAAACTTTTGATCATAAAACAATTGTTGCTGAAGATGATCCTAAAATAAATGAATTTTATAATTTACAAGAAAAAGGATTAATTCAATTAGTAGTGTTGCCGGCTGTTGGTTGTGAAAAATTTGCAGAATATATTTGCAAACAAGTTGAACCAATGATTAAAGATAGGAGTCAAGATAGGGTAAGAATTATCTCAGTCGAAGTTAGAGAACATGGTTCTAACTCAGCAATCTACATGAATGATTAAGAAATATTTAAGTTGGGAAGAATTTTTAATACTTCTTGGACCTATACAAAGTCAGATTAAAAATGACGATATAGTATTTGGCATACCAAAAGGTGGCATAATTGTTGCAAATTTTCTTAATTGTAAAAAGACTTATGATCCTAATAAATGTACAATAATTTTAGATGACATTGTTGATAGTGGAAAGACAAAACAAAAATTTACTAAACAATTTCCTGATAAGAAGTTTTTAACAGTAATAGATAAACAAACAGATAAAAATTATCAAGGTTATATAGTTTTTCCATGGGAAGAAGCAGAAGAAGATGCTGAACATACTGTTGCAAAAATGATTGAACATTTAGGAGACAATCCATTACGAGAAGGAATTATTGATACTCCAAAAAGGGTAGTCAAGTCATGGAAAACTTTATATGGAGGATACAATCAAAAACCTGAAGATGTTTTAAAAACTACTTTTAATGTTGATTACGATGAAATGATTATATCAAAAAACATTGAATTTTATTCTACCTGTGAACATCATATGCTCCCTTTTTTTGGAGAAGCCCATATAGCTTATATACCAAGAGCAAATGTTGTTGGATTATCTAAACTTGCTAGATTGTTAGAAATCTATGCAAGAAGAATGCAAATACAAGAAAGATTGACAAATCAAGTAGCAGATGGCATGATGAAAGTTATGAATCCTTTAGGATGTGGAGTTGTAATAGAAGCAAAACATTTTTGTATGGTTTGTAGAGGTGTCCAAAAGAAAAATTCAACAATGATAACATCGGCATTAAGAGGAATATTTAAAATGGCAGAAACAAAACATGAATTCCACAACCTATGTAAACACAAATGAAAACAACAATAATATGTAGATTACAAGTCGAAGGAGTTCATAAATGGAGCAAGTGTCCTTTTGAACAAGTAAGATTTTTACGAGACGAACATAGACACATTTTTCATATTGAATGTGAAAAACAAGTACATCATGATGACAGAGATGTAGAATTTATTATGTTTAAAAGAGAAATAACAAAATATTTAGTAGATAAATATGATGATGGAGAATGTTTAAAATTTAACAATATGTCTTGCGAAATGATAGCGAAAGAGTTAGTAGTTAAGTTTGATTTAGAAAGATGTTCTGTATTTGAAGATAATGAAAATGGAGCAACTGTAAAACAATTTGAGGTATAATGGCTAAAAAAACAGTATCAGCACCTAGAGGTTTTCATTGGATGAAAGCTGGAAAAAGTTTTAAATTAATGAGAGGTGGTTATAAACCTCATAAAGGAGCTGTAAAAAAAGCAAGTTTCACAGTTCAAAAAAGACACAAATATTAAATGAAAGTCCACTTTGCCGGACATGAAGATATTAGGATGGCAAAGCCTTTAAAGAAAGCTGGTGTAAATTATGTTCTTTGTTCCTTTTATCAAATTCGAACTTATAAGAATGTTCATAGGCAACGATTTATTAATACTCTCAACACCTACAAGCATACCATTATAGACTCAGGTTTATTTACATTAATGTTTGGAGCAAAAAAAGATACTCCAATATCAGAACAATTTATTATTGAGTGGCAAGACGATTATGCTAATCTAATAAATGAAACTAATTACAAACATAGCTTTGTAGAATGTGATGTACAAAAAAAGATAAGTCCTGAGTTTGCTTGGGAAATGAGAAAAAAATTTAAGAAACAATGTCCTAATAATTTAATACTTAATGTTTATCATTTAGAAGATGGCAACCCTGATAAGCTAATAGATTTTTCAGATTATATTTGTGTTAGTATTCCTGAATTAAGATTTAATGTATCAAGACAAGAATTACTACGAATAACGCGATATATTAGTCAGAAAGCAGTTGCCAAGAACAAAAAAGTACATCTTCTAGGTTGTACCGATCTTAAAATGATGAAAGAGTTTCAATATTGTTATAGTTGTGATTCAACGAGCTGGTTTAGTGGAAGTAGGTTTAATAGTTTCAAATCAAAAGCCTTTAAAAAATATAAAATGATTGATATTAATTCATTAAAGGCAAATAAAATTAAAGACTTTGAAGATTCTAGTATATCTAACAATGTTTTTTATTGGGAGGCATATATGAAACTTGAAGAATATAAAAAATACGCAGGAAACCAATTATGAAAGAAGTAATTAAACTACCAATAGAAAAATTAATTAAAGCAGAATGGAATTATAAAACTGATGGTACTGATGACCAAATACAAAAATTAATGAACTCTATCGAGTTTGATAAATCAGCTGGAGTGTTAGCAGTAAGAAAATTAAGAGATAAGTATGAAGTTATAGATGGAAACCATAGATTAGAAGCTCTTAAAAGATTAAAATATAAAACAGTTCTTGTTGAAAACTTTGACGACTTATCTAAATCTAAAGCAATTGTACTATCTAGAAGAAGAAATCATGTATGGTTTGATGATGATTTAGTTAGTTTTGGTACATTGTTAAAAGAAGATGTTTTACCTGATATTCCTATGGAAACACTAAAAGAAATATTACCTGAAGATGAGAATTTAGAAAATTTATTAAACTTTAATGAGTTTGAATGGAAAGAGCCTGAACAAAAAACAAAAGATGTTAATACTATTGCTATACAACTTACAGTTACGAAAGAGATAGGAGATATTTGGAACGAGTATGTTAAAGAACAAAATGATTCTCCTAATCAAGTGTTTTCACAACTTATGAGAGATTTAGATGGCAAAGGTTAAAAGCGACAAAACTATGGCAAAAACTAAGCAACAAGTAGGACGACCTAAAAGTAAGGTTGATCCTAAAATCCTTGGTAATCTTGCACATATTGGTTGCACAATAGAAGAAATAGGAAGTGTAGTAGGTGTTAGTGCTAGAACATTACAAAGGAATTTTGCCGAAATTATCGATGCGAATAGAGAAAAAGGAAAAGCTAGTTTAAGAAAGAAAATGTTTGAGAAAGCTATTAACAAAGACAATACTCATATGCAGATATGGTTATCAAAAAATTATCTAGGTATGAAAGATAGAATGGTTAGTGAACAGATGACTGAACCTTTACCTTTAATCATAGATGCTGAAGAAGTAAAAGATGGCTAAAAGAAAAGGTAATCTTTATGGAAAAGTTATCCCACATGAACCAATATTTCATAAAACAAGTATAGGGCGAAATCCAAGTAAAACAAAAATGAACAAACATAAGCGACGTTCATGGAAAAAATATAGGGGTCAAGGTAAATGAAGTTTTATTCTGATGGTCGATTCATCCCTTTTAAACTTCCTGATCATTTTAGAAAATCTAATAACAAAGAAGCATGTGGTAATTGTGGTATGTATTCTAACAGAAGATCGTTCTGTGGAGTCTTTAAGACAGATGGAGTTAAAGATACTTATGTTTGTAATGATTGGCGACAAAGACATTTTAAAAGATAATGGAACTTATTATTCTTAATGATGGTTTATTTTATTTAGTACCTTTAACAAAAAAAATGGTCGAACATATAAAATTATTTCATGAAGTAGATTGTTTTCAGCTATGCGACATACTTAGAATAGAATTTTCAGAATATTATGATGCTCCTATTAATAGACATATAATGAAAGATGGATCAGGAGATTTTTTTGGATGCATTTGTAGATAAGTTATGTTATCTCAAATGAATGGCAAAATATAAAAACAGAACTGTAAAACTTAACAAACCTTTTAGAACACCCGGTAAGAGTAAGAAATTTGCTGTATATGTAAGAAACAGAAGAACAAAAAATGTTCAGATAGTTAGATTCGGAGATCCGAATATGTCTATAAAAAAAAACAATCCAGCTAGAAGAAGAAGTTTTTTAGCTAGACATGGAGCAACTTTAAGAAAAGTTAGAGGCCAGAAATCATTAGCTCCTGTTTATTGGGCTGTAAGGAGTTGGAGATGAAGATAAGTGAGAATACAAATATAGGATTACCATTAAGAAACTTAATTGGATTGATTGGTGCAATAGTTTTAGGAGCTTGGTTTGCATTTGGAGTTATTGAGAGATTAAATAAATTAGAGACTGCTGACCATTTATTTCAAGCTGACTTGTTAAAAAAAGCAGAACAAGAACCAAAGAATTTAGAAATGTTTATGTTAATTGAACATTTAGCATCACAAATAGAATCTATTGAAAAAGAAATTGAAGCATCAAGATATAACAAAGTCAATATAGATCATTTGAAAGAACAAGTTGAAGTGATAAATAAACAAATAGAAAAATTAAGAAATGGTAATCACTAATGGAAACTATAATTGCTTTATTAATGTTTGTTGGAGTAGATCAAAAATTAACTGAAATGACTTGGACTCCAAGCATAAGTAAATGTTTAGAAAAAAAAAGGATTGCAACTAGAAATAGTAATGCAGTTTATATTTGTTCTAAAGTGAAAGCAGAATTAGACAAAGATAACAAAATAATAAGGATAGAAAAATTAAAATAATTTATGACTGACGAAGACAGGACATACGAAAACGAAGTGAAATATAACAATGATAGATTGGTTGGTAGAAAAGATAGGAAAGATAGCAAGGTCAATATTCCATTGGTCTTGGAGAGTCCAAGTACACCGAAAATATTACAGAAAGAAAAAATAGATGGAATTTGTACTGACGATGATCATTTGTGCAGTTGTCAATGGTAAAGCTAGTTGTATGCCTCCAATGGTTTTTGACGAAACTTACATTGATGGATATAATTGTATGCTCGATGGTTATAAAAAATCACATGATAAGATTATTGAAATTGGTAAAGAGGATGTTAACAAATTTAATATCTACATAAAATTTGGTTGCAATGAAAATAACATTAACAATCCCACAAAAAAAGGTGAGCCAATCTGATAAAAGATTTAGAGTTCTAATATCAGGAAGAAGATTCGGAAAAACATATCTTTGCATTACTGAAATGATGAAGTTTGCAACAAAACCAAATCAAAATATTTGGTATTGTACTCCTACTTTTAAGATGGGTAGAGATATTGTTTGGAGTTCACTTAAACAAATTTTAAGTAATTTTAATTGGATAGACGATATTAACGAAACTAATTTATCTGTTAAGATAAGAAAAAGTAATTCAATAATAAGTATTAAGGGATGTGAGAACTTTGACAATTTAAGAGGAACAGGAATTAACTTTTTAATTTTAGATGAATTTGCTGACATACCTGAGAAAGCATGGACAGAAGTATTAAGAGCTTCAGTTGCAGATACACAAGGTCATGTTTTATTTACAGGATCTCCAAGAGGATTTGGAAATTGGAGTTACCGAATGTTTCAAAAAGGTAATCAAGATGAAGATTGGGATAGTTTTAAGTACACAACATTAGAAGGTGGTAGAGTTACTAAAAAAGAAATTGAATCTGCAAAACAAGATTTAGATATAAGAACATTTAGACAAGAGTTCGAAGCTAGTTTTGAAACTTATGCTGGAGCTGTATATTATAATTTTGATCCTGTTGAATCTCTTGCTGATAAAATAATAGATTGGAAGAAACCATTACACATTGGATTAGACTTTAACGTCGATCCAATGTCAGCAGTTGTTTCACAAATACATAATGGAAAGATATATGTTGTGGATGAAATAGTAATTTATTCAAGTAATACAGATGAAATGTGTCAAGAGATTAGAGATAGATATGGTACTAAAGTTCCAATCTTTGTTTATCCTGACCCAGCTTGTAAGCAAAGAAAAACAAGTGCTGGAGGTAAAACTGATTTGTCTATTTTACAAAATGCTGGTTTCCATTGTAAAGTAAAACATAAACATACTCCAATAAGAGATAGAGTTAATAATGTTAATTCAAGATTGAAGTCAGCAAACGGTCAAAGATTTATTTTTGTAAGTAAGTCTTGCAAAGTACTCGTTAAAGGATTACAACAACAAATATATAAAATTGGTACAAATATACCTGATAAGAGTGAGGGATACGATCATATGAACGATGCGCTAGGATACTTAATTGACTTTCTAAAACCTTTAGTAATAAATTCTGGTCCTTTCACTCCTAGTAGATGGAACGTAAAAACAAGTAAAAGATAATGGCTTACTCAAGAAAAGAAATAGAATTAACTCATAAAGATTATAATGAAAATGTTAACAGATGGGAATATTTCATCAGAAGTTATAATGGTGGGTTTGATTATATGGTTGGTCAATATTTAAACAGATATAATTTAGAACTAGATAATGAATTCAATCAAAGATTAGCTAACACTCCTGTTGATAATCATTGTAAGAATATTGTTCAAATTTATTCTTCTTTTTTATTTAGAGTTAAGCCAAGTAGAGTATTTGGAAGTATAGAAAATGATCCCAGTTTAGAATCATTCTTAAAAGATGCTGACTTAGAGGGCAATAGTTTTGATACTGTTATGAAACAAGCTCAAAATTATTCTTCTATATATGGTCATGTTTTTTTAATTTTAGATAAACCTAAAGTAGTAACAAACACAAGAGCAGAAGAATTAGAACAAGACATAAGACCTTACATTTCAATTTTGACTCCTGAAAATGTATTGGATTGGAATTTTAAAAGAGAGTTAAATGGTAAGTACTCTTTAGACTTCTTAAAAATTAGAGAAGAAGTTGATAAAGATGGTGGTTCATATTACAGACTTTGGTATCCTGATAGAGTTGATACTGTGTATATGGAAGACAGAGGTACTGAACCCCAAACAATAGATACTGCTACCAACCAGATTGGTAGAATTCCAGCAGTAATTCTTTACAATTCCAAATCACATAAAAGAGGAGTTGGCCAATCTGACCTAACAGATATAGCAGATTTACAAAAGTCAATTTATAATGAGTATTCAGAGATTGAACAATTAATTAGATTAACCAATCATCCAAGTTTAGTTAAGACACCCGGAGTCAATGCTTCAGCAGGAGCTGGTGCAGTTATTGAAATGCCTGAAGAAATGGATTCAAATTTAAAACCATATTTATTACAACCAAGTGGTCAAAACTTAAATTCAATTATGGAAAGCATCACTAACAAAGTAAATGCAATACACAGAATTGCTCACACAGATGCAGTAAGAGGAACTAAACAACAAGTATCATCAGGAATAGCTTTACAAACTGAATTTGAATTACTTAATGCTAGACTTTCTGAAAAAGCTGATAACTTACAAATTACAGAAGAAAATATATTTAGATGTTTTGCAATGTTTCAAAATAATCAATTTGATGGAGAGATAGATTATCCTGATTCATTTAACATAAGAGATTACGCAACTGATCTTAATTTTTATCAAATGGCAAAAGCTATAAATGTTTCGAGTCCAACTTTTCAAAAAGAAGTAGATAAAGAAATAGTTAGAACAGTTGTCGATGATGATGAAACTTTAAATATAATATTTGATGAGATTGATACAAAGCCTGAGGTCGGTCAATTCACACAAGACGAACCTCAAGCTCCTGAAGTTGAAGAAGAAGAAATAGAGGAACCTACTCAGTAAGTTCTCTATCTAAACCTCTTTGTCCTCTTTTATTATGACCACCTACTTGATGTTCATAATTAACATCCCTAAAAGTCCATCCAAATTTTATGGAAGTACCTTTAGGCAAACAGAAGATATGAAATTGATTAGCAGTATCGTGTAATCTTGATTCTGCTGGATACATTTCGATAGCTTCAATCTCACTTCCAACAAGTTCATTTTTTATTTGTTGGAAATGTCTCCAATCATGAAGTGCTTTTTTATCTTTTCGTTTTATAGAAAGATAAGTACATTTTCCTTTGTACATTTCATTATGAACAAGAAAATCACAATCCTTTCTTCTATAAACCCACACTTCATAAATGTTATTTGTCCAACATTCGATTTTCATATTACTGTTTTGATTAATCATATCTAATGTTGGATTATAGGCTTCTTCAAATGGAATCATTTTGTTACCTCCTTTCCAAAATATTTCTCTTTATAGAGAATCCATTTATCTTCCTCAGTTAAACCATCTTCATCTAACTGATTAAGTTCTTGTTGATCTAACAATGCTCCTTTTCGTTTATCTTCTTCAAACTCTTTTTCTTCTTCAGGAGTTAATTTATAGACCTCGTCCAAAGGATGTTCTTCGTAATACCATTTACCTCGACCATCGTATTGAACCCATTTGTTATACATCTTTATTTTTTTCATACCTCATTATACTACATCGTGTTTTTAGAAATCGTTTACTATTCACAGGATGTGTCAAAGTCAAAAAAATGATAAGCATAGTTAAAGGTAAAATATTTTTTTTGTAACTGTTGCTTGAGTTTTTAGAGAAATTTTGATAATTGAAATTATGGCTGACATATTGGAACAAACTTCACTATATAGAATAAGACAAATTGAAATTGCTGAAGCCGAATATTATAAACAATTAATTAAAATTTTAGATAAGATTGAAAATGATATTGTTTCTTTAGCAAATGAAAGACTTACTTCTGACAAAGGAAAATTAATTAGAGATGCTAGATTTAGTTTAGCTCTAAGACCTCAAATAAAATCTATTTTAGAAAAAGAATATTTACCTTGGGCTGATAGAGTTGTTAGAGAGGGTTTTGATAAACAAGCACAAAGAGTTAAAAGAGCATTTACAAGAATAGGTCGAGTGCCAAAACAATTTCAAGAATTAACTAAAGGAGATTTAGCTCTTATACAAAATTTAAAACAACAAACATTTACTCAATTCAAAGATGTGTCAAATACTTTCACAAGAACATTACAACAAAAGGTTTATCAAAATGTTCTTTTAGGAAATGAAAGAGTTTTATTAGAACAAGAACTTAGACAAACCATTAATGGAATTTATGCAAGTTCAAAAGACCCTGAAATAAATAGGCTAACTAAATTTGTAAAAAATAACTCAAAATCTAAGAATGAGGCTGTAAAACTGCGAGTGAATAAAGCAGTGCAAAAGCTACAATCTAAATTTGGTAGAGATAGAGCTGGAGAAAACATGAAAAGGTATGCTGGACAGATATTAAATGATGGTTTGAGAGAATTTGATGCAACCCTTAATATGAATAAATCTATAGAAGCGGAATTGACGCATGTAAAATATCATGGTAATGTAATTCCGACGACTAGAGATCATTGTGCTAGACTTATTAAAGCTGATAAAGTTTATACAATAGATCAAGTTAAGAAACTTTGGAAAGCTCCTTGGTCAGGTAAGAAAGCTGGGGATCCTTTAATAGTTCGAGGTGGATATAACTGTCGTCATCAATGGAGTTACGTTAGACCTGATTGGTTTGATGAGAACGGAGTATTTAAAATATAATACTAACAATAGGAAAAAAAAATGACTGAAGAAGTAAAAAAGGAAGTTCAACCTCAAACAGAACAAAAAGAAGAAGTTAAAGAAGTAGAACAAAATACTGAGATTAAAGCAGAACAAAAAACATTCTCTCAGGAAGCATTAGACAAAATAGTTCATTACAGACTACAAGAAGAAAAAAGAAAGTACGATAGAATCTTAAATGAACAAAAATCTAAAGAAGAAGAATCTCTTAGACAAAAAGAAATATCAGAAGCAAAGACAAAAGCTGATATAGAAAAATTGTTTCAAGCTAGACTTCAAGAAAAAGAAAATGAAATTAAAACTTATAGAGAACAAGCTAAAAAAGAAAAAATAGATACTTCAATTCTTAATTATGCTTCTAAATATAAAGCTATAAGTCCAAATCAGGTAGTTAAGTTAATAAAAGATGAAGTCAAACTTTCAGAAGATAATAGAATAGAAGTACTTGATAATAATTCTAATATTCGTTATAACAGTAAAGGCGAACTATTATCTATTGAAGATAGAGTTCAAGAATTTTTAGATGCTAACCCACATTTCCGTCAAGGGTCTTTGTCTGGTCAAGGAAGTCAGAGTAGTATCGGTGGTACAAGTCAAAAACCCTTAAACTTAGGCGAATTGGATATGACTAATCCTGATGATAAAAAACGATACGAAGAATATCGTAAACAAAGGGATCAAGGAGCTATTCAAATAAATTTAAACAAATAATAATATAAGGAACAACAACAATGGCAAACGAAACAACAAGTTCAACGCTCTCGGAATTATACACTGAGATCGTTGCAGAAGCACAATTCGTTGCATCAGAACAATCTATGATGAGACCACTAGTTAGACAATATGCAATAGCTGGTGGAGGTAAGTCGGTAGAGATACCAATTTATTCTACTGTCTCAGCTGGAGCAGTATCTGAAGCTTCGGATTTATCAAACACAGCTATTGATCCTACTTCAAAAACTATCACTGCATCAGAAGTTGGTGTAATGACTACGTTAACAGACCTAGCGAGAAATTCAGCTCCTAGAAATGTTGCGGCTGACATAGGTAGATTATTTGGAGAAGCGATAGCTAGAAAACAAGACACAGACCTAACGGCATTATTCGATGGGTTCTCAGGTGCAATCGGAGACGGAACAGCGGCAATTACAGCGGCAAAAGTTTTTGCGGCGGCTTCTGATCTTAGAACAGCATCTTTAAACTTAAACGAGTGTGCAGTAGTTCTTCATCCTAAAATTGCTTACGACTTAAAAGCTAACTTAACTAATACATTTGCAAACTCAAATGCAAACGACTTAGCAAACGAAGCTCTAAGAAGTGGTTATGTAGGACAATTAGCTGGACTTAGAATATTTGAAACAACAAATATGTCTAACACAGGTAATACAGGAGACTACAAAGGTGCGGCTTTCCACAGAGATGCAATCGCATATGCTGGAATGCAGGATCTGAAAATTGAAACTCAAAGAGACGCCAGCTTAAGAGCTGACGAGATTGTAGCAACTGCAGTATATGGAGTAAGTGAAGTTCACGACTCTTATGGTGTAGAGTTACACTTTGATTCTTCAGTACAATAATAATAGTTTCATGAGGGGTAGAAATACCCCTTATGATTAGGAAGGAATTATGATAAAAAGTGGAATGATTGTAAAGGCAGAAGAAAAAATTAAACTAGTTAGAAATAACAAAGTTATTGAAAGAAGTTTAATTGATTATCAAGCTAACAAATCACATTATGAAATTAGAGGTTTTAAACCTTACACAGAAAAAAAAACAATAACAAAAGAAGTTAAAGAGAATGTTGTTAGTATAACAAAAAAGGTAAAGAAAAATGTTAAGAAGACTAAAAAAAAGAATTAAAAAAATTATTAATTGGATTGTAGGACGATTCGATGGCTAATTATACAGGAGCAAATGTTACTGATGTTGTTGAAATAGAAACATATCAACCAGATGTTTTTGGATTTGGTATTGCTTCAAATGATTCAAAAGTATCTCATTACATTAGTCAAACTACTGAGGATATTTTTAGAGAACTAAGAATTAGATGGTGGCCTGTATATAAAACAAATGTCTATACTGACATTACAGTTCTTAATACTGCTGAAATGGTAAATACAAAAGTTGATCTTGACCAATTTAAAAGAGCTGGAGTTTATTTATTTTTATCAAGATATTTTTTACCAGCTTTGTCTAAATTTAGACCTGAAGCTGATAAAGATAGATTTGAAAGAATGATGGATCATTACAATGCAGAATATAACAAAGAATGGAGATCAGTATTAGAAGATGGAGTTATTTATGACTCTGATGCTGATGGAACTATTTCTGTTAATGAAAGAGAACCTTTACACGGATCAAGAAGATTGACTAGATAATGGTCGCACAAGTTACAGTTAAGACTAATGCGAAAGTTTTACAAAAAAAATTTAACATTCTAAAGAAAAGATTTCCTAAAATAATAAACAGAGAACTGATGGCGTCAGGTTTTCTGTTAGTACAAATAATAAAAGAACTTACAAAAAAAGGTAAAAGTTTTAAAAGAACTAAGTTTCCAAAATATAGTGATAGCTATGCAAAGTTTAAAGAAAAGTATGTTGGAACAAATGTAGTTAATTTACAGTTAAGTTCTGATATGCTTAACTCTTTAACTCCTGATCATAGGTCAGTTAAAAAGACAGGAAGAAATAAAGTAACTGTTTCATTTAGTAATTCTGAAATGAGAGAAAGAGCATTTAGAATACAAACAGGAGACGGTCAGCCAAAAAGAGAGTTTTTTGGTTTTGACAAAACAACAGAAAATAAGATACAAAAAGAATTTGAGAAACAAATTAAAAGAGAATTAAAAAGGTTAAGATTATGAGTGTTCGAGAAAGTATTGCTTCAAACATTAGAACTACGATTGCAAATATATCAAGTCCAATAACAATTAAAAAAATAACAAGACAACCTTTTAACATAGATGAATTAGCACAAGCTCAATATCCAGCAGTTATAGTTCAATCATCATTAGAAACTAGAGAAGATGCTGAATTAGGAGAGGGAGCTAAAACTAGAATTGGAAATATAGAATTTGTTATATTAGGTTATGTACAAGGTTCTGAATCAAATATAGATACATTAAGAAATCAATTAATAACTACTATTGAAACTGCTTTGGAAACTGATATAACAAGAGGTGGTGTTGCAAAAGATACTCAGGTTACAGAGGTTGAAACAGACGAGGGCACTTTGTTCCCGATCGGTGGGATACGGATGACTGTAAATGTAATGTACGAGTTTCAATCAGGAACACCATAAAGATTGACAATGAACAAAGATTAAATTAAGAAACAAATATGGCAAAAGACATTAAAGTAAAAAAAGGTAGCGACGAGATTATAATTAACGAAACTCAAATTGAAAATTTTGAAAAGTTAGGATATAAACAAATCAATACAAATAATAATAAACCCAAAGAGGAGAAAAAAGCATGGCAACCCATCACGGAAAAGAAGGCGTAGTTAAAGCTGGTTCAAATGTAGTAGGCGAAGTAGGTAGCTTTACATTAGAAACAAGTGCTGATGTAGTAGAAGATACTCAATTATCTGATGCAACAAAAAGTTTTCTAGCTGGAAGAACATCATTCAGCGGAACATTAGAAATGCATTACGATGAAACTGATACTGCACAAGAAACTCTAACTGTTGGTTCATCTATTTCTTTCACTTTATTACCAGAGGGTAATACTAGTGGAGATCAAAGTTTTGCTGGTTCAGGTATAATTACAGGAATGAGTATAAACAATGCTATGGATGCAGTAGTTTCAAGATCAGTTACGTTTCAAGGAACAGGAGCATTAGCTAAAAGCACAGTATAATAATTTTTTATGAAAGTTATAGATATTGCAAAAACTCATTTTGAGAATCTTGGAGTACAATCCGTAGAAGTAGAAGAATGGGTTGATGAAAATAATAATCCAACAATTATTTATTGGGATCCAATAACTTTAGCTGAAAAGAAAAAATTATTTCAGAAATCAGATAACTTAAATGATGTTGCTATTTTAGCTGACATAGTTGTTATGAAAGCAAAAGATAAAGATGGCAAAAAGATGTTCACTTTAGAGGATAAGTTAGCTCTGATGCACAAAGTAGATTCTGATGTTCTTTCCAAGGTAGCAGTTGCTATGGTTCAAACTCCGAGTGTTGATGAGTTAAAAAAAAAGTCTTAGCAGACATAGAGCTTAAAAGTATTCTTGTAGTAGCCGATAGAGTCAAAAAATCAATTCCTGAAGTCTTACAAATGTCAGAGTACGAATTCAATTTGTGGATTTCACTTCTTATGATAGAACAAGAAGAAATGGAAAAAATAAATAGAAGATAATGGCACAAAATCTACATATAAATATACTTGCAAAAGATAAAACAAAAGCCGCTCTTGGTTCAGTACAAAGAGGTCTTGGCAACTTAAGAAATTCATTATTTTCAATTCAATCTGCATTAATAGGTATTGGTGGAGCATTAGTTATTAAATCATTTATTAAAGTAGGTGCAGAAGTAGAAAATTTAAAAGTTAGATTTGCTTTCTTATTCAAAGGTATGGAAGAAGGTAATAAGGCATTTAACAACCTAATTGATTTTGCGGCTAGAGTACCTTTCTCTCTTGAAGAAATATCTCAAGCATCTGGAAATCTTGCAGTTGTATCTAAAGATGCAAATGAACTTGCTGAAATATTAGATGTTGTTGGTAATGTTGCAGTTGTAACAGGACTTGACTTTAATCAAACAGCTGAACAAATACAAAGATCATTTTCAGGTGGTATAGCGGCCGCTGATGTATTTAGAGAAAAAGGTGTTAGAAATATGCTTGGCTTTGAAGCCGGTGCTAAGAAAACTGCTAAAGAAACTAAAGAAGCATTTTTTGCAGTCTTCGGTCCAAAGGGAGAATTTGGAAAAGCTATGGAAGTAATGTCAGTTACTTTTACTGGTACACTTTCAATGTTATCAGATAAACTTTTTAAATTTAAGTTAAAAACTAATGAAGCTGGTTTTTTTGATTTTGTAAAAAGTGGTTTAGCTGTCGTTAATAATTTAATTGAAGAAAATGATGAACTATTACAAAACTTTGCAAAAAGAGTTTCTAATGCATTAATTGTTATAACAAAAAACATACTAATAGGATCAGCACAAATTATTGATTTACTTAGACCTGTTTTTTTATTTGTAGGTACTGCAATTAGTAATTTATTTACAATGATAACAATGCTCCCATCTGGAATAAGAGAACTTGGAATAATTGGTTTCTTAATGTTAGGAGGCAGAGGTAGATTATTAGTACTTTTAATAGGTGGAGTTATAGATACATTAAGATCAGCTCTTGCTTCTTTAATAGATGGATTTGCTTTTGCACAAGAAAAATTAGCAAGAGGAATGAGATTTTTAAAATTAATAAGTGAAGAAACATTACAAGCTAACTTAAAAACTTTTGACGAGATGAGACAAGTTGCAGAAGACTTTAGAAAACCATTAAAGTTAGTTGCTGAAGAATATAAAAATGGAAATGAAAATGCAAAAGAACTTGGAAAGACTACACAAGCAATAACTAAATTTATTGAAGAAGTAGAGAAACATATGATTCTATCTAATGAACAAATGGAAAAACTTTTATCTTTAGCTGGTAAAGTTAAGAAAGAAGCTAAAGCTATGGGTATGGATTTTGGTAAAGTAGCTGAAGTACTAAACGAAAAAATAAAAAAAGATTTTGAAAATATAAATAATACTTTATCTAATATTGTTCACATGGGTATAAAACAATTTTCAAGAGCATTAGCTGAAGCAATCGTATTAGGAAAAGAATTAAATATGACTCTTAAAGAGTTAGCTCAAAAATTATTAGTTGAGGTGTTAGCATTTGGTATTCAAATTGTTATTCAAGAACAGTTAAGAAACTTCCTAATTGATAAAGGAGTTATTAGTGCTGAAAACCAAAAGAGAACTATGCAAAATATTTTTGGAATAAACACTGCTGATCTATTAGTACACAAAGCTAAAACACTAGAAATTAAAGAACAAAATAAAGAATTAAGAAGTCAAAACAAACAAAACTTTATAAAAACATTATTTTCCTTTGCTGGAGGTATGGCATCAGGTGGTACTGTATCACAAGGAAAACCTTACGTGGTTGGTGAGCGTGGACCAGAATTATTCATTCCAAATCAACAAGGACAAATTTCTCAAAACGCAAGAGGAATGAGTGGCAAAAGTGTAAATGTAAATTTTAACATTAATACAATAGATAGTAGAGGTTTTGAAGAAGCTCTAAATGAAAACAGAGGAACTATAACTGCAATAATTAACAATGCAGTAAACGAAAAAGGTAGGAGCGATCTAGTATAATGTCAGGTGCATTTCCAATATCTAATTCTAAATTTCAAACACTTGGAATTAACAGTGTTCAAAATACTTTAACAAGTAGATCAATAAATGGAAGAAAACTTTCTAGAACAGTTGATAACCAAAGATTTGGATTCACAGCTCAAATAGTTATTGGAAAAAAAGATTCTATTTATGGAGAACTTATGGCATTTATTATGAAACAAAGATCACAAAAAGAAAATTTTACAATTGTACCTCCTGAGTCTAGTACAAAAGGTACTGAAACAGGAACAGTTTTAGTTAATGGAGCTCAAAGTGCTGGGGATACTACAATAACAATGGATGGATTTGGAGGAGATGGAGCAAATAGATTTAAGACAGGAGATTTTATCAAGTTTGCTTCACATACAAAAGTGTACATGGTAATTGAAAATGTAACTTCATCAAGTAATGCTTCAACAGTAACTATTGAACCTCCTTTGATAGAATCTATTGCTGATGATTCTGTTGTTACTTATAACAATGTACCTTTTACAGTTTTTTTAACTAACGATGTTCAAGAATTTGGAACAGTAGGAGCTGATATAGATGGAAACATTTTGTATCAATTTGAATTAGATGTCGAAGAATTTTTGTAATGAAATATTTAGTAAAACATTGGATCAATGTAGATATGATTGCAGAGGAAGTAATTGAAGATGAACATATTAATTTTGACAATAACGATTTGGGCAAATATAAAAACCCAAGTTCAAATGCAAACTACAAGGTATTTGATGATATAAAAGTAACAAGAACAACATACGAGAAATATGACACGATCACTAACAACAACAGTAAAGAACCACCTAGCAACAAATGAAATTAAACCAATTCATCTTGTTACTATTGGTTTCAGTACTCCTGCTAACCTTACAGATTGTATTTTTGATATAACTTCATCTGTTAGTGGATCTAGTGTTACTTATAGTTCAAGTCGTTTTTTAATTAACAGACCAAGTTTTACAGAACAAGTAGATTTAAGTAAATCTAGTTTATCATTATTAATATCAGGAGCAGATCAAACTTACATATCAGTTGTTTTAAATGAAAATGTTGTAAATGATCCTGTAACAATATTTAGAGGATTTTTAGATTCAAACAATTCATTAATAGCTGATCCATTCATGTTATACAAAGGAACAATTGATACTTTTGCAATTCAAGAAAACGAAGAAGACAGTACAGTAAATTTAACAGTAGTATCTCATTGGGCTGATTTTAATAAAGAAAATGGAAGAAAAACAAATAACAATTCACAACAAAGATTTTTTAGTACAGATGTAGGAATGGATTTTAGTTCTGAAACAGTAAGAGATATAAAATGGGGTAGAGCATAATGGGTTGGAGTAAAATATTTAAAAGTGTTGTAAAAACAGTTACAAGTCCAATTAAAGTTATAACAAGCATATTTAAAATAAATCCATGGGTAGCTTTAGGTATTTTTGCAATAGGTTGGTTGTTATCTAGAAGAGAACCTGAAAATCCTGATTTTGGAGATAGTAGTTTAGATAATTTTGAAAAAGGTATTTTATTAAATAAACAATCTAATGATGCAAGTATTCCTGTAGTTTATGGCGAAAGACTCATTGGAGGCACAAGGGTATTTGTAGAGACTTCAGGAACAGACAATAAGTACTTATACATTTGTTTAGTTTTATGTGAGGGTGAAATAAACTCAATAGAAGAAATAAGAGTAGATGACAAAGTAGTTTCGTTTGATGGATCATTAACAGACGGTACTCAAAGAGATGTTGCAAGTTCAGATTCAAATTTTTTTAAAAACTCAACAAGTTTAATAAAAATAGAACCACATTTTGGAACAGATAGTCAGTCAGCTTCGAGTCTTCTTTCAACTTTATCGAGTTGGGGAAGTAATCATAAGTTAAGTGGGATAGCTTATCTTGCTTTACGATTTGAATGGAACTCAGATGCTTTTGGAGGATTACCTCAAGTACAAGCAAAAATTAAAGGTAAAAAAGTAGTTACATTGAATTCAAGTTTAGTAGAACAAACTGCTTCCTTTTCTACTAATCCAGCTTTTTGTTTATTAGATTATTTAAGAAACGAAAGATATGGAAAAGGTTTGGCAACATCAGATATTGATTTACAAAGTTTTTATGATGCTTCACAAATAGCTGTTACACAAGTTACTCCCTATGGAAGTGCAAGTAACATAAATATTTTTGATTGTAATTTTGCTATGGATACTTCAAGAAAAGTAATTGACAATGCAAGAGACATAATAAAAGGAATGAGAGGATACTTACCTTTTGTTCAAGGAAAATATAAATTAATTATTGAAACAACAGGATCTTCAGTTATGACTTTTACTGAAGATGATATTATTGGTGGTTATGCTTTAGCAAGTCCAAACAAAAATAATAAGTACAACAGGGTTATCGTATCTTTCATAAACCCAGATCGTAATTTTCAAGTAGATGAACGACAACACCCTCCAATAGATGATTCAGGATTAACAAGTGCAGACAGACATTCAACTATGAAAACAGCAGATGGAGGCTTTCTTCTTGAAGGAAGATTTACATTTCCGACGATTACTAGTCCGTATCAAGCGGAAGAAATGGCTGAGATTATACTTAGACGGAGCAGAGATAATTTAGGTTTAAATATAAATGTAAATTTTGATGCTTATGAATTAACTATAGGAGACATAGTTGCAATTACTATAAGTTCATTAGGATTCAGTAGTAAATTATTTAGAGTTGTTGGAATGACTTTTAATGAAGATTACACAATAGGATTAGCATTATCAGAACACCAAGACTCATACTACACATGGGCAACCAAACAAGTAGCTACCACAACACCAAATACAAATTTACCAAATCCTTTTTCAATATCTCCTCCAGCTTCTTTGACGTTATCTGATGAAATGATTGAGTATGCTGATGGAGTTGTAATAACAAGATTGAATATTGGAATAACTGCAAGTACAGATTTATTTGTTCAATATTATCAAGTTGAAGCAAAGAAAAGTACCGAATCTGATTTTAAAATAATATCTAATGGTACTCAACTTAATCACGAATTGTTAAATGTAATAGATGACGCAACGTATAACGTAAGGGTAAAAGCAATCAACTCGTTTGGGGTTGCAAGTAGTTATATAAGTTCAGATCACAAAGTTGTAGGTGCAACTGAAATTCCCAATAATGTTTCTGATCTATCAATATCACTAGTAGGATCTAATCAAATGGAACTTTCATGGACTCCTGTAGAAGATTTAGATATTAGTTGGTATGAAATAAGATACCAAAATGTTACTAGTGGAGCTGTATGGAATAGTAGTAGTCCTCTTGCAAAAGTAGTTAGAAGAAAATCAAATTCTTTAACTGTGAATGCACAAGTTGGATCGTTTTTAATTAAAGCAGTAGATAAGCTAGGCAATAGTAGTGCAGAACCAAGTATAGTAACAACAAACATTTCTGGATTACAAAATTTTACAAATGTTTTAACTGTGAGTGAATAATGGCAGATTTTTTAGGAACAAGAGATAGTAATGTTGCATTATCAGAAGATAATGTTGGTAGAAAAGT
>CAACVD010000397.1_pt1 | contig 21126 bp, 23 predicted proteins | sample 2381771 | NCBI WGS metagenome assembly CAACVD01 (sample SAMEA5211965, study PRJEB30684) | marine metagenome | biome: Marine; feature: Epipelagic; material: Water | collected 2015-10-15 | depth 15 m | reverse complement strand
CTTCAATAGGAGCTTTATTTTTAGATGAATCTATTTCGTCTGCACCTACAATGTGTATGCCTAAAAAATTACGGACAGTGCGGACAAATGCACGGTTTTCTGCAATACACTCTAAAAATTTTGCCGCGAAACCATTTGTGTTACTAGTTGTGGCGTTAGCGATAGAAGCAAAAGTTTGAGAGCAACTACTTTCATAATTTTCTATCCAATTAATCATACATTGAACAACGACTCTTTCATCTGATGATTCGCAAATATCATATGTTACATTATGAAAACCTCTTAACTTTGCAAGCTCTTTAATACCGCTAAGCTTGATTAAGAGTTGAGAATCGTCTAAACCTTCAATGGAACTTGGCATGGGCATTTTACGCATATCAAACCAATCTTTATTAGGATAAAGATGCTCTGGATTGATCATAGCTCTCCAATTAACAGAGCCATCATTATTAAAAATATAATCAACGGAATCTAGGAGTCCGTGTTCGTTGCGTTTCCACAAATCTGGGCCATAAATTTTATTCTTCATATAAATATAAATTTTCTAATTCTTTAGATGAAGTTTCATCATACACAAAATTATCTGATTTGTCAAATTTTTTTGAAGAAAATTCTGATGGGAATGCCTCTTTATTAATAATAAATTTTTTCTTAGATAAAAACTTAGAAGCTTTAATTTTATTTTTAGGATATTCTATATGTATAACATTATAATCAAAATATTTTAATCTGACTTCAGAAATAATATCATTATCATCACAAGCTATAATTATATTTATTTTATGAGTTTTTAATGTTTTAAAAAAATTATTTAAATCAGTATCGTGATTTTCTTTTGTATACTTAAAAACAACTTGTTTTAAGTTGGTCATTGATTGTAAAATTTCAAGAGGTATTTCCTGTTTAATGTGAAGGTTTACAAAACTAAATCTACACCAATTAATAATATTTTGCATGTCAAAATGCAAATCTCCTCTTATATTTACAGGTTTGTCTTTTAAATTAGAAACTAAACCATCAAAATTTGGTACAATTTCTATATTTTCATTATGGAATTCGGATCCTATTTTAACAGTTTTAAAAGTAATTTTTTGTTTTATATTTAATTGATCGAGAATTGACTGAGCTATTAATTCTGGTTTAATTTCATTGATCCGTTTTTGATGTTCTTGATTTGAAAAAGATGGTTTTTTCTCGGAAAAATCTGGCGATAATGTAATTGCATCTTTTTTAGATGACCAGTATGGGTAGCAGGTTTCTTTATAAGTGTGCGAATAAAGTGCAACGATTTTTTTGGAAAACGCAGATGCTATGTGAACTGGCATACTATCAATACCAACATGAAGAAGTGATTTTGATATGAGGTAATTTAAATTTTTTTTATTTACAGTAAAAACTTTATCAACGCCATTTATTCTTGTCAGATCTGAGGCTCCAGTCTGTATAATTTTTATTTCATTTTGATCAAGAAAGGGCTTTACAATATGCAAAACAACATCCCAGTAATCATACTGTTTAGATTGTATTTTTGTATCACAATGAAATGTGATATATTTTTCAAATGTATTGGGATAAAAATGTTTTTGCATTTCTGGTTTTCCCGTGGCTTTTACTCCTAAATCTTTTGCATAAACTTCTAAAATGTGTGGCATATTAATCTCCTTTTTCTATTTTGTAACTATCGCTATCGAAATGTTGAGTTGAAAATTCAAACATTTCTGTGTCTATTAATGCTTTCATTTGATGTCTTAAACCTACTTTAACATGAAAATTGTCACCAGGTTCTAAGATTGTTTTTTCAGCAGAAATTATATCATCGTCAAATCCAAAAGTAACTTCAAGTTTTCCTGACCTAATATAAAAAACTTCATCTTTTATGTCGTGGTAATGCCAAGAACATTTTTTACCTTTATTAAACCAAAGAATTTTACCACAGTATTTTTCATTATTAACTATCCATTTTTCGTAACCCCAGCCTTTAGGAACAAATTTAATTTCTTTAAAATTTTTCATCTAAATATTTTTTATATTTTTTTAACCCTTTATCAATGTTGTATTTTGGTTTCCAACCAATCATCCAATTATTTGAATTAGATTTTGTATAAAACTGATACCAAGGGGGAGTATCTTTTTCATCATGATACGTATAGGGTATTTTCATTAAATCTAAAACCTCTTCGAATGTTCTAGCCTCTCCACAGCCAACTTCATAAACACCCTTTTTTGCATTGATTGCATGTAGATTAGCACTAATTACATCATCAATATAAACAAAATCTCTCTTGGGTTTTTTTTGAAATATTTTAAATTTACCTTTTTTATAAGCTTGATGAGCAACAGAAGCCATTTTCCTTTTATGACACTCTCCTGGCCCGTATATATTAAAGTATCTTAAGGCAACAAACTCATTACAATGCGACATCCCAAATTCTTCCGCTATTAATTTAGACCAACCATAAATATTTTTTGGTTTACCATCTCCGTCTCCATAACAAGCGGCAGATGATGAATATATAACTTTTTTATTGTATTTTCTACATAATTTAAATAATTCAATGCTGAAAGAGTAATTATAAGTTAGCATTTCGCTTTCATTTTGTAATGAAGTGTCTGCTATAGCACCAACATGAAAAACAATGTCAACTTCTTGAATTAGTTCTTTATTTAATTGTTGTGCGTCTTGTGCCTCCAAACAAAAAACAACATCATAAATATCTTTCAATTTATCATGTAAAGCTTTGCCTACAAAACCTTTATGTCCTGTTAATAATGCTTTCATAATCTTTTCTCGTTAAAACATAAGTACCTGTTTTAGAAACAGATAAGCTTGCAAATTTGTTTGCTAGTTTAATTGCTTCTTTGATATCATTATAAATTAAGTATCCATAAATTAAAGAAGATAAAAAAACGTCTCCAGCGCCACACACATCAAAAACTTCAGTTTTTTCAGTAGGATAAATTTTACCTTCATATATCGCTCCTTTAGATCCAAGAGTTACTATAGTTTTAGCAGTTGGGTCTATAGATTCGGATTCATTAAATTCTTTTTCATTAATTTTTAAAAAACAATTTGTGAAACACGATAAGTTTTTTTTCTTAGAATCTACAAAAATGATTTTATTTTTAAATGTTTCGCACAACCTTCTTGCAAATACATCATCTATTAAGCCTTTATCATAATCACTTATTACTAATATATCAAAATCATAAAAATGATCTTTTAGCGATTTTACTTTTTTAGCTTCACCAACATCATAACGAGCAACATGACAATTAAATCTAGTATCTATTAATCTATGTTTTTCTAATTTTTCTGTGTTTGTTAAAAACTTAACATTTATGTTAAAAGCATCTAAATTTAATTTAACATTAGCGGCCATACCTTTTTTAATTTCAGTATGAGTTTCTTTTAAAACTGGCACGGGAGCCTCTGGATTCAATCTATCACAAGTGCCGTAATGATAGATATCATCGCAAGATTCACCCAGTAATAATACTTTGTATGGTTGAGGTTGTGGAATATCCATGAATTCTATTAAAAAATTTAAGTTGTTTTGCGTATTCGCTGCCTATAACTTTTTTATTTTTATATTCAGCGCCAACTATCATAATATCTGGTGAAGCGTCATTAACTAAATTTTTAAGATCTTGATCTGAATAAAATATTTTTACATGATCTACGCTTTTTAAAGATAATAAAATTTTTTTTCTGTCTTCTTGATTGTTAAATGGTCTATTTTTTCCTTTAAATTTTTTAACTCTACAATCAGAATCTATGCCTACGGTTAGTTTACCACCAAAAGATTTAGCATAATTTAAAAGTTCTATGTGGCCGACGTGTAATATATCAAAACAACCATTTACAAAAACGTTTTTCATTTTAAAGAAAATTGAGTTTTATCTATTCCGTTGTGATGATAATTATGAAAACGTTGAGTTCCATAATGAGGTAAAAATGCAATATCAAAATACCCCTTATGGTCTCCTTTTCCTTCCAAGAAATGAAGATTATCAATTTCTTCACTATAATTAAGCACTTTATGCACTGCTGGGTGATCTTCAATAAAATCAAAATATTCAAGCTTTGTAAAGACGTATATATCATAAGATGGATACAATTCTTTAAGATTATTCATTAAAGAATTTACCCATATAATATCTCCAGCAGATTGAGGCATAACAACAGCAATACGCTTTCCTTCATCAAGCAAACTATCTAAACTAATGTGATTATTATTTTGTTCGCCAAAATTGTAATCATAATCAACATCTGGCATTGCATCTAAAATTTTTTCTAGTTTTTTACCCACAGCTTCTGTAGAATAATTATTAATTGTCCACTCTCTTCCTTTACTGCCCATTTGTGAGTATTTAGAATCGCTCATTTGAAAAACTTTTTTAAGCTGTTTAGCTATGCTTGATGGATAAGTAGAAGCTTTAATAAATTGAGTTCCTGGTTCTCTGTATTCAGCCCAATCTAAAGGGAAACTGCCACAATCTATTGACGAAGAATCTTCGCCACAAGAATAATTTGTTACTAATGTAATTAAGCCTGTTAATTTTGCTTCAAATATAGGAATTTCCATACCACCACTAGTAAAGGGGTGACAATATACATCCATTAAATTATAAATTTCATTTAATTGCTGTTCGTCCACCCCATCTTTTGTATTGGTTGTATTCAAAGACTTTTTAGAGCCACAATAAGAGCAGTCTTGCTCTTGCCCAACGAAAGGGCGAATTTGATATTGTTTACAAGAAGAACAAAAATAAGTAGTAAGAATATCTTCATTATTTAATGATTTTTCTTTTATAAGTCTGGGAATATCCCATCCTTCAGACCAATGAGTATGCAATAATAACTTAGCTTTAGGACAATCTTTTTTAAATATTTTAAAACCTTCTAAAATATTAGGCACGCTTTTTCTTAATTGATTTCTAAAAACAAAACCTATAATAAATTCATCAGACAAATTAAATCTTTTTCTCAAAAGAGATCGCTGATTATCGGGCAGTCTATAAAAATCTTCAGTATTAACACTGCCATGTAAAGTTCCAACATGATCATGCCCAAGTTTTTTCATATCTTTTTCAGCAAAAGAAGCCCAAACATAAAAATTTTTAGTTTTTGGTGCGGCATCTAATGCTTGAGGTAAAATTGGCTGACTATCTAAAGTAGTCCATATCATATTATTTATTTTATCCCACCAAGGCTTATTCCAGTAATCGGAAAAAGCCCAAATATCTTCTACTCCTAGATAAATATCTGGCTTAAATTCTTTAATGGCTTGATCTATGGACAAGCCTCCATATCCTCCAACTCTACCCAAATTGGGATCTTGATTCATTTTTTGTAAAACTAATGGGTTATTAGGTATAGATCCTTGAGCTTTCCAAGGTCTTAATAACAAAGATGGGTCACCCCATTGACAACCATTAGCAAATTCTATAATTTCATACTTATTAGTCTTATAAAGGTGACGTATAATATTTTTGGCATTTTTTCCAAAACCAGTATAAGCTTTTGCAGAATTAGAATGAAATAAAATCTTTTTTTTCATTAATAATTAAAATACTTGAATAAAAATAAATCAAACAAACTTTTAAGAACCCTTGCCTCAGAAAGTTCAACACCTATGCCAAACTTAAGAGTTGAATTTTTAATTACACTAAAAGAAAAAGCCTTTTGGCCTGTTTTTTTTGTATATGGTTTAAAAGAAATCTGAGTTTTATCATCATTATAAGTGTGATAAGCAGAAAATTCTGTATAGTTTTCGATAGCTACTAACATACCTCCGATTTCATTTTCATTAAGTTTAAAGTAAATATTTTTTTCTGGATCTTTAGCGTTTTCACTAAAGGAACCAGTCCTTGTTTGGCTATTCCACTTGGCTTGTTTAATAGATTGAACCAAAAAACCTGGTTTAATTAGATTGCCTTCTTTGTCTTTTTCTAATATTTTAAAAGAAAAAGCGCAACCACCATTAGAGGAATTGGGTTTGTAAATATCGTACTGTTTATGGTAATTCATGCAAGATTATAAAAGAAAAAGTGTAACATTCTATGTAATAATTTAATATTTTAAATGCCTTATTTAACTCATAATTTGCCAACTTTTACGTGTTTCATAAGAAACGAATATCTTTTTAATCATAAAAAGGGTCATGGAGAGTATACAATGTGTGATGTACACTCCGTAACTTCAATGGAAAAAAGAGTGCCGTTATTTGAGTGCTATTTAGATAATGGCGTAAACTGGACAAGAAGGCCAATAACAGCGTTATGTTGGAAAGAATGTGATCCTGTGCCGCTCGAAGAAACGATGTATTGGGACTGTTTTTCACCTTATGTAGATGTAGCTATTAGATCTAGACTAAAAGGGCTCAGAGGTATACTCATAACCCCTTCTAACAAACGAGAATGGGGTGAATATATGTTTACAATAGATTGGGGATGGGAAAACAAGGCCATACTTGACACTAATTTTTCTGAACATCCAGAACACAAGTGTGCTCACTTATTTAAAATGGAAAATGGAAACTTTTATGCGTATCCAAACAATAGAATAATATGGCACGACGATGCTTGGGTTGAAACGCCTTTAACTAAAAATCCTGGATATCAAATAGATCAAAATTTTTACAGCGTAGAAAACAAAAGGATAAAGTATACAGACAATTCTTTCATGACTGAGTTTACTGATTTACATTATGTGGATTCGCAAGCATCTGATTTTACTGATTAATTATATCGAAAAACGCTTAAAGTATGGATCATAAGAATTTACTAAATCTTCTATCCAATTTACATTGCCATCTTGTTTTAATAAGTAAAAATATTTTTTTTCATCGGCGCACCATTCTCTACCCGTCCAAAATTCAAATCCTGGAAATGAGCTTTTGTATTTTGCATGTCGTTCGTAACTTGGCCCTAGATATAAATATTTTAACCCCAAATCTTTAGCTAAAGATATTTCTTTATATGTAGAAAGTCTACCTAAACCGAGTGTTGAATCAGCATAATCCCAACAAAATTGATGAGATACCAGACTTTCACCTATTTTTTCAACAACACTAAAAGCCATATCACCGTAAAGCAAAAACATATCATTGGTGCCTTTGTAGCTATCTATAAATTTATTTTCGGACATTGTGTCTGAAAAATTTTTATGTTTTACATAATTTAAATAAATTTTATATAATTTTGAAAAATTTGGTTTTTTTGTTATTTCTATTGGTATATTATTCTTAAATATCTTACGCCAAGATTTTCTTTCTGCTTTTGTTTCTATGTATTCAGACAAATTTAATCGCGTCTGACGACTTTGATACCAAATTATTTTATTGTCTTTTACAAAATTACTATCTTGACCATACCAGATATTAGAGGGGCACCATCCATTATCTAAGGCTTCTTGTTCTTCATCTTTTTCAACTATAGAGCTAACTAAAGTATGTATAAAATCTGTATCGGCCTGCTTTCCACAAATGTGATCAAAAAATATCTTCATTTTTTTTCATGCATTTCTTTAATTAATTTCAACTCTTCAAAATCGTACGTTTCTACAGTTGGGATAGCAGTAAAAAATAGTTTATCAAAAGATTTTTGATATTCTGGCAAATACTTTATAATAGTAGGCCTAAGAGTTACGTAAATTATTAAATATTCAAATAATTTTTTTGTTCTATAGAAGGGCCCATCAGTATTAAAATGAAATAAAATTTTATGAAATAAATCTTGAAACATTATTATTTTATTTATTTCTTCTTTTTTATAATAATTAGATTTAAAATCTTCAAAACTTAAATGATTAACAATTTTAGAATTATTATAGTAATGATTTAAAAATTCATCAATAAGTTCAGCTTGAAGATAAAATTGCAAATTACAAACAACCGTTAACAAACTGTAATAAATATCTGATGTATGTGAGTTTTCAAAATTTATTAATTTTATGTAGTCAGAATTATAAAGAATTGAGCTTTTTTCAATATCTGGATTACAAAGAACTTGTATATTTTCTTCGTAATGTTTTTCATACTGTTCTCTAAGTTTTGAAAAAATTATAGAGACATCATTTAGGGAAAGATCTACTAATTTTTCAAAAATTTTCAAATCGCTAATTTCCAATTCATCAAAAAGCTCTATAACAGATTCGTTTTGAGAAAAAACATAATCTAAATTATTTAGTTTAGATGTATCAGATTCGTGCATAAAATCTAATACGGCACAAAAGGTTCCGAAGTTATATGTTAAATCTTCTGTACCATACTCGGTAAAGCTTAATCCATTTTCCCAAGTTGTTAATAAAAATTCTATTTCAAATTCTTCTTCTTTTGTATAATCAATTAACTTAGGAGAAATTAAATCAGAAATTAATTTTAAACAATTAGCTTCTGTTTCTAGTTTTTTAGAATCTAAACTGAGCCCGACTTTTAAAAGATATTTAGAGTTATCTAACACAATTGAATAACTTTCATAGAAAAAATTAGAACTAACTAATTCAATTTCTATATCTTCTTTTAATTTTTTTTTAAATATTTTTAAAACATATTTTTCAATTAAGTCTTTTTCAAATTCTGAAATTTCAGAATCTCTCATATTGGGCACTGGATCAACAACAGCAATATTATTAATTATGTGTTCTTTTCTATTAAAACTCATCAACTATAATACAAAAAAAAGGCGGTATTTCTACCGCCTTAAGTTTAGATCTTAATTGATCCCATCGACAAAGACTTTAAACTAGTCTTAGCGAATTTTCTTGTTTCTTGAGCATTTCGATCTCGTACAACTACATATTTAGGAGTTTCTGTAACGAATTGCGCGTTTAGTGTTTCACCTTGTGTAGTCGTCAATCCGAAAAATCGACCACGACTAGAGGTCATTGCTTTTACTATGTTATTTACTTTTCTCATAATTAAAATCCTATTTTACCAGGAAGCGGTATATTTTTTTTATTTTTTATATTTTCTTTAGAAGTCTTTAACTTACTAGCAAATATATCATATATTATTTCCATGTCAACACTATATTTCTTATCTTTTAAAGAATCTCCCCAATCTTCTATTATTTTTGAATATTTTTTATGAAATTTTTGAAAATCCTTATGTTTTTGAAAGTCAAAATCAGTTAGTTTTGCTTCCATCTTTTTTGCCTCTTTTGGTCTAGTAATGTTATTTTTTTTTGTTCTGGCTCCAGACTCATCTAGTATATCAAAAGCTTTATCTGGAAATTTTTTATCATTTAAATAAATATCACACAAATCAACTATTGTCTCAACAACGCTGTCTTCATAAGTAACTTGATGAAATTTTTCATACGACTTTTTTGCAGATTTTAAAAGTTCTAAAGTTTCACTCTTAGACGGTTCCTCAATATTTATTTTTTCAAATCTCCTGTTTAAAGCGGAATCTTTTTTAAAAAATTTTTCATACTCTTGTTTGGTAGTAGCTCCTATGCATGATATTTGACCCCTAGATAAAGCTGGCTTCATAATATTAGCGAAATCTAAAGCTCCATCAGTTCCTCCGCCAGCTCCCACTATATTATGTATTTCATCGATAAAAAGAATGTATTGATCCTGATCTGATAATTCGTCTATAATTTTTTTTAATTTTTCTTCCATTTGGCCTCTATACATGGTTCCAGCCAAAACAGAGGTTACATCTAAGGATAAAACTTGTTTATGTAAAAGTAAATCTGGGCACTTCATTCCAATAATTTGTTCTGCCACCCCTTCAACTACTGCAGTTTTACCAACTCCCGCTTCTCCTACTAATATAACATTGCTTTTAGTTTTTTTTAAAAGAATTTCAAAAATTCTATCTATTTCTTTTTCTCTTCCAAAAATTTCATAATCTCCCCTCTCAACTACTTTTTCATTTAAATTTTCGCACCAATCAGTAATTTTGCTCGACGTTTTTTCCTGCATTTGAGCATTATTGGCTATAACAGTTTTTTCAGGTATGCCAGACTTAATAACAGACATTAAATCTTTGATTATTTTTTCTAAATCTATTTCCAAAGAAATTAAAAAATCAGATATTTCTTTTCTTGTTGTAAAGATGGATAACAAAATATGATCTATACCTATGTATTCATCTTTAAATTTTTTAGAAAAAATTAAAGCGGAATCTAATAAATCCATTATTTCTGGAGAATATATTTTTTTCTTTCTTTTCGGCTCTTTATATTGAGACAATACGTAGTCTATTCCCTTTATAAACCCATCTTTTATAATTCCATTAGAATTAAAAACATAATCTATATTTGCATGAGGAAAATGCATAACTGACAAAAGTAAATGCAAATCAACAACTTTTAAATGCCCAAAGGTTTCGGCTATCATTTTAGCGTCTTCAATAGATTTTTTTGCTGAGGGGGTTAAATTATATTTTGATAAATCCATTATTTTACTTCTGATAATTTGGTATAAATTTTTTCATCTAAAATGGTAAGTTTTTCACCGAATATAATATCTTCCCCCTTACTGCCGTAAACAAAAACTATTTCTCCAGTCTTGGGCTTTTTACCTCCATTATCGAAATATTGATCTAAGGTAGCAGACCTGCGATTGTTGGCAAGCATGAAATTAACTTTACCAAAATCATCTTGAACTTCTGCTCTCATATATTTATTTCCATTTCTACTTGTTCTTGAAACGCAATCTAAAACAACACCAACAAATTTAACTCTATTATTTTCTTGTACAGATTTCAGCTCTAAACTATTGTAAAGATTATCTGAATTTTGAAAAACTTTTTTAATTTGTGTAGAATGGCTATATCCTAAATATTTGCGCTCAAAAAACCAATTAGCAAACTCTAAATGTTGTTTATTTTTCTCATATATTGATTTGTATCCCTCATATTTCTTTTTAAAAGTTTGAAAACGAGATGGCTTCATTATTGGTTTATCATCATCTCCAATTAAAGATTCTTTAATTATCGAATGAATTGTGTTCAGAACGTCAAAACTATATTTACAACCAAGCTGTATCACGTTACGTTTTTCTCTATCTGTAAGTATATTAAAAGCTTGAGCTTCTAAAACTAGTCTACATCTGTTAGGGGCGCTCTCACGATTTTGACAAAAAGAATCCATCATGCCGCCCTGTATGAGACCAGATAAAACGCCAATGTTAATACCACACTGTTTAGCTGTTATAAATATATCATACTTATTCTGATTAGACTCTTGAGCTTTACGAAAATCTACAAGATTTTCTAATGTTTTTTCAGAAACCCCTTTAACACTATTAACACCGAATCTTATATTGTTACCTTCAATATTAAAATTTATATCAGACTTGGATAAGTCTGGTGGTAAAAGCTTCATATTAAACAAGCAAAGTTCTTGGCTAATTAGAGCTATTTCAGCATGAGAATCTGGTTCATGCTTTGTCATTTTAAGCAAGCTTAAGAAAAATTCTTTGGGGTGATTGAATTTTAAATAAGTGGTTATGGCCGCTAATATCGCATAACTTATTGAGTGAGATTTATTAAATGAATAGTTAGCTGAATCTTCTGCAACCTTCCAAAGAACTTCTCCAACTTCTTTACTTAAATTATTTTTCTCTATCTTTTCTTCAATCTTTGCCTTCCATGCAGGCATTTGATCAACTTTTTTCTTACCTACGATGCGTCTTAGTTGTTCCGCTTCATCAAGCGTAAAACCAACCTTAACTGCCATTTTCATTAACTGCTCTTGGTATAGTGGAATACCGCCAGTATGAGATAGGATGTCATCAAAGTATTGATTAACTGATTGAAAGTTGCCTGTTGATCTATACTCAGCATAAGTGTCCAAGTAATCAAGTGCGCCAGGACGAGCAATGGCAACAACAGCAGAAAGCTCCTCCAGGCTTCGTGGAGAGACTTTTTTACACACTTTAAAGTTTGTGTCCGCTTCAATCTGGAACAAACCTTTTGGTGCCTCAATGAATTTGAAGTTTTCATATATTTGCGGAAGCTCTATATCTATATTTTCAACATCTATGCCTAATTGTTGACAAGTGTCATGTACAACAGAAAGTGTTCTAAGGCCAAGAATATCGAATTTAACCATTAAAGATGCTACATCGTTCATGTCATAAGCAGAAACGAGGTTGCCATCATTTGTGGTCTGCATTGGCATAATTTCTTCAATATTATAGAAACTAATAGCAATGCCAGATGGGTGAACTCCTGTATTTTTATTTAATCCTTCTAATTTTTTTGCAATTTTATATATTTTTGTATTTTTGTCCGCAAATTCTTTAAATTTTGCGCTTTCGTCATAAGCTTTTTCTAATTTAGCTACCTTGCCAAACTGTTTAGGAATGTGATTACTTATAGAATTTACCTCATCTTCGGACATCTCTCCGACGATCTTGCCGCACTCCTTTACACAAAGTTTGCTGCTTAAAGTATTAAGCGTTAAAATTTTACAAGTTTTTCCCTTATGCTTGTCCTCAATATATTTGATTACCTCGCCTCTTCTATCGTAACTGATGTCATTGTCCACGTCAGCCAACAAAGAGCCGTCTAGGTACGTTATATCGTCAACAACGGTCTTTTTCGCCCTGCTTTTAGACACAAATCTCTCAAAAAACAAATCATACTTGATTGGATCAACATTTGTGACTTTTAACAAAAATAATACTAAAGAACCAGCCGCAGAGCCACGACCTGGACCAGTTGGTATACCATTATAGTGACAAAAATTTAAAATATCCCAATTTAAAAGTATATAATCCACAAAACCAAGATCATTTAAAACAGATAGTTCTATCTTAACCCTATCGTAATATTCTTGTTTATTTTTAAATTTATCTATACCTCTTTCCTTAACTCCCCTAAGGCATAACGCCCTTAAAAGTTCATAGTTAGAAGATTTGGGGTCTAAATCTAGTTGATAATAAACTCTTCTATCAACTTCGATTCCTGGGAGACGAACGCCAACTGGCATAGGTGAATTAAATTTTTTTAAATTTAACATTTATATTTCTAGTTCCCAAATTTGTTTTAAGAAAATCTCAAAGTTCTTTTCAATATCGTATAAGGCATCATGTAACTTTTTAGAATCAAAGTCAATATTATAATATTCAAGTAAATACTTTTGATTGCTCTTGAGACCTCTTTCTCTATAATTTAACCACTTAATTTGCCAAGACGCAAAATCATCGTTATCGGGAGTTTTATTACCTTTAGCAAGTGCTGTAGCAATAGCTTTAGTATCAAAAATACGGTTCACAAATGAATAATCAATTTTAAGGCCTAATTGACGAGCTATAACTCCAAGAATATAAATATCATAACCAAGTAAATTTTGACCTATTATCATAACATCATCTTGATTAATTAAATCAATAAATTCTTTATATACAATAGCGGGATCCTCAGCTTGTTTAACGTAAGATTTATAATCAAATCCAGTAACTCGAGCTGCGTCCTCAGATACGTTAAGATCTTCCCACATTAAAAAACGATTTTGTTTTTTCTTAATTTGTTTACCTTCTGCTTCAATCCAAGCCAGTTGCCAAGGTTTAGAAGTTACTAAATTAAGACCTTCAGTTTCGGTATCAAATATAACATACTTTTGATTAAATTTAAATCTTAATAAGTCCTCCATTACTTATTCTCCCTCCATGATTCTATACAAAATTCATCACTGCCAAAATGATCAAGTCTTGGATTAGATAAGCTAGCTTGTCGGCCAGGCTGACGATTACAAATACATTTATAAGTTTGAAAAGCCTCTATATCTTCTTTGTTTTCATAATATATAGATTTTACTTCTGCTGATTGGGCTGGATTATTTTTAATATAGTTTTTAATTTTTCTTTCAATAATCTTGTCAAAGGGTAGCCCATTATTTTCTATGAAAAACCACAGTTGATTTGGTAACTTGGGCATACAGTTAGAAAAAGTAGTAAGATTTTTATGTAAAAATGAATCATAAAAAGGTATGACAAATTTTAAATTTTCATAAAAGTTCCAAGGGGTTTTTTGTTTTTCTTGGCAAGACCTAGTATAAAGAGAGCATAAATCTTGATATCCTTTATCGCCATCAGCAAATGCTATAATTTTACTTTCTGACTCATCTGATTCATCATCATTATAAATAGAAAATCTATAACCAAAACGAAGCTTGCCTCCAAAAATTCTAAAAGCTTCTGGGAAACCAATCATGGTATCTTCAACTAGATAAACTTCTTCTAGATTATTTTCATCAGCTATACGCTCAACATCATTAATTTTAAGTATGCTTTTGCCTATAGAAGACTCTGTTTTAAACAAAGGTATCATATATTAACATTATGACAAAACATATTAATTTGTCAAGTGTCTGGGGCAACCTTTGTAATATTTTATCTCATGGCTTCCTAATTCTGGAACCATATTTTTTTCAAATTCATTTTGAAAGCAAGAGGAAACAAATTCGCCATCTTTGTCCTTAACTTCAACATAGAAAAAATCAAACTTGTAAGGACAATGCCACATTAAAGAGCCATCTTTTTTTAGTTGACCTTTTTCTTTTGCAAAACCACATTGTAATTTACCACCAAAAGAACCATCAGTTGGAAACCCTTTATCGTAAGCAAAATTAGATACTGCATCTGATTCATCAAAACCTTCTAAATATTCTTGTATAGATTGAAGCTGCATTTCAAAACCTTCTAGATCATCTTCATCTATTGGATTCATCTTTAGTAAACCTTCTTTTTTTAAATTAAATTTTAAAAATAAAAATTCAGAACTTCTTTTTACGTATTCTGGAAATAAATGCTTAACTGCTAAACAGTATATATAATCTTGTAAATTATCTTCTTTTTCTTTCCCTTCAAATATTTTTTTAGATGTTTTAAAATCTCTTACCAAAGCTACTTTTTTTTCTTTGTATAAAAAAAGTTGATCTATGTATCCCCTTATATGATACCCATTTTCTTTTATATCAAATTCTAATTCAGCGTAACTTTCAGTTGGTATTCCTAAATCTTCACCATGAAAATTACAATCTAAACCATTTAGTATCATTTCTTTCATAAGTGCGATGTTAGCTTCATCATCTATGCCTTCTTGAGAGGCTTCGCTTAAAATCATTTCTTTAACAGTTTTGTCTGTAAAAGGATCTTGATCTTTAACTATTTTATTAAAAGATCTTTTTGTTTTTTGCTTCGCTAAATGTTCAAATACGTTGTGACAGATGCTTCCACGTCTAGCACCATCATTATTAGTATCTGGCATTTTTTTCTTATATTTGGACCAATATATCCAACTACAAGATTGAGCGGTTTTTATACGACTAGCTGATAATTTAACTTCCATTTAAAATTTTTAATAATTTTTTGCAGTGGGTATTTTTCTTTAGTTGTTCATATTTGTTAATTTGTTTAATAATATAGTTTTGAAATTTTTCATCGCTCATGCGCCATTTGTCTTTTCGTTGATACCATTGTCTAAAGTTTTCAAAACCACCAGTGTCACATTCCAACATTTCTCCAAAATCATTACATAATGGCGGATTAACTCTTATAATAGACAGATCAAAAACTTGAGCTAGTTTTGCAACTGCTTTAACAGATGCCATCCCACCTGAATTTATTTCTTTATTTTTATCATTGTTTGTTGCGACAATAATCCTATCTAGTTCAAATGTATTAAGATAAGAAATAAGTTTTGAAGAAGCATCTAGCCCAAAAGTAACCAAAACATTTTTAAAACCAGCTTCGTAAAGAGCTAGACAGTCACCAATACTCTCTACCAAAATTATTTCTTTAGATTCTTCAATTGGTTTTTTAGATAAATTGTGCGGATAAAGCCAGCCACTTTTTTTACCCATATGCTTCCATTTGGGTGTGTTGCTATCATTAACAACAGTTCTGCCAGAAAAGCCATGAATTTGTCCATCAAGGTTGTATACTGGAAAAACAATACGACGATACATCTTACCACCACCCGCATAACCACATTTAAAAATAGATTGAGTATGTCCAGAAATGCCCTTTTTTTCATAAAAGGTTTTCATGGGCAAAAGCTTGTCTAAATAAGACTCTGGATAAATTTTTTCCATTTCTATCTTTTCTTTTTTATCTGGTTTACAAATTTGATCCGAATTTACTAAATAACTAGATAAAATTTTAGGATCATCTGTATTTAAAGTTTCTCTAACTAAAGCATTAAAGGGTTTTGATTGAGTATCTGCACCAAAATCTCTCCAAACACCACTATCTTTATAGATTATAACAGAAGTGTTGGTTTTTCCATTTCTATATATTGCGCGAGTGCGCCAGTGATTGCCACAATCTTGAAGATTGTAGCCAAGTTTTTCTAAGGTATCTTTATAGGTCATCAAATGAGGGTATTTCTGCTTGACTAGTTTGAACTAAATTGCCACCAGTGTTTCTAAAATTAACTATGTCTCTAAGGTCGCCACATTCACTTATATTAAAGTTTTTAAATTCTAAATTTATAAAATTCTTTCTAAGATTGTCGTCAACTTGAACGGGTTCAACGGCACCCGCTATGTCATTACCCAGGTGTCTAGCTTTTACATTAATAAGTTTATGTGTACCGAATTGTGATCCATCGTCTGCTACTTCATCATGAGTTTTTTGTCGCAGTATAAACATATGAGAACAAAATTGAGTAATTCGGTCCGATAAAGAAACTATAGATTCATCATCTATAATATTTTGAGCGTTACGATTTGTAGTAATACCGCTACGATTAGATTGGACAGAAGTGATCATAGGTATTACTGGATCTCCGTCCTCTAATATTTCTTTTTGAATGCACTTCTTAAATTTATCTACCATTTCTCCAACTAGTTGCCATTCGTTTTTATTAGACTGTTCGGAAGAAGTTTTAATATAATCAAAAGAAAAAACCATTCTGTTGCCGCGACCAACTTTAGAATAATAAAAACGTTTCAATGTATTAGTCATGGAATCTACATCCATACCGCCAACATTGTAATAATAAAACTTTAGTTTTTTTACTTTATTCCAGACAGACCTAACTTTACTTACGACGTCATCTCCAGCTTGTCGCCATTTACCACTTTCAAGAAGATAAGAAGGGACGCCAGATAAAGAGGCACACTGACGAATAATTAATTCTTCTTTACTCATTTCACCATTGTCAAAGTGTAAGACTGGCACATCATAACGCTTTGATACCTGCGTAGCGTAATGCATACAAAACTGTGTCTTACCAACGCCAGAACGAGCCACAACAACTGTTATATTACCTGGCCTTAAAAGAGATCCATAAATATCATTTACTTTTTCATGTGGGCCCATCATTCCAAATTCATCTATTGGGTTGTTACCACGATGTTCAATAAACTCTTCCATTTTATCATAAATGTTTTCTGGGGAATCAGAGCCAACTTCAAATAAATTAATTTTATCGTTATAAATTTGATCAGCAGACTCAATAATTTTAAGATACGACATTTCTGGAGAAATATTTTTCATATTATCTGCAATTTTTTTTGCAGTTTTACCTATTTCTCTACGAACGCTATATTTTTTTAATTCTTTGATTGAAGACTTAATTTTAGAATCAGAGTAAACCTTTCTCATAGATAAGGATCTTACATAGTCTATCAAAGATATATCTTCTTCAAATCTTATACCAAGATCTTTAATTCTTTGAACTAAAACTATATCATCGATAGAATCATCTTGTTCGCAAGCTCTTTTTAAAACAGAAAATAATGTTCTGTGCAAAAGCGATCCGTCATAAAAATCAGATTCACTGATAAGATGAATAAAATCAAGTAATACTTTTGGTTTTTGTATAAACGCAGCTAAAACCTGCTTTTCAATTTCCAAACTATATATCATATTTGGTGCATGATACATGCACATATACAAATTGTCAACAATTATTCTGGCTCTATTTCGTAAGTGTTTTGGGAATATTGCTCTAAATAATTTTCCATAGATTTTATGAGGCCAGATTCGGTAATTTGAGAATCAAAGCTACTATACACTATAGGAGTACCGTTTTCGTCACAATATGCGATTAAGAACCCTTTATAATGTTTTGGCCCACCAGTCAATTCATATAATTGAGAAATTAATTTTGTAGGTAATTGAAATTTTTTAAACTTTGCTTTGGCCATATAATGCTTTACACTAGGTCTAAAAGATTTAAAAAATATTCCTCACATAATTTATCATCTGGATATATCTGCAACAATTTTATATTATTTAATTCACAAAAATCCATTTTTTTGTCATCTCTGCGTATTTGACGCACAAAATTAGCTCTAGTTTTGTGAAAATGCTTAACAAACTGCAAATGTTGAGCCCCTTGAACTTCGATAGCTATCTTTTTAGTATGATTATAAAAATCTATGGTTAGAAACGTCCCAACGACTTTAAACTCTTCGAAGACCAAGTCATACTTCCAATGTTTATATAAGTATTTCCTAACCTCTGCTTGAAATTTGCTACGACATTTGCCATTCCACTTAATTTTGTATTTATATGGATTTTTTAAAGGCTTTTCTTTGCCATATAGAGTTATAAATTTCAAATTAGCTGACCAATATTTGATTTAAAATAATTAATTAAAAAATTAGAAAGTTCTTCATTTTCTTCAACTATATTAAATAAGTTAGCTTCTCCTTGAATTTTTTCTGGCAAATCTTGAGTAACACCAGCCACAAGCTCTTTAAACTCTTCGCCAATAGTAATCCAAGCTCCTTTTTTGGTGACGAACTCCCACATATACAATAAGTCAACAAGCTCTTTCTCTACCCAAACAGATTTGCCGCCAGTTCTACCGTATCTAATGGGATACATGATAGTATTATTCGTTTTCTCGTTTGGAGACTTTTTAATAGTAGCTTTGGCCCAATGACCAATAATTGGATTAGTTTTGGGGTCTGGTTGCTTTTTAGCTGGGTCTTGCAAGATCATATCAGACTTAAAACGGGGTTCAAACTCAATAATATAATTAGCGAAGTGTAAGAGTGCATTACCACCCGTTGCTGACGTCTGACGTATCGGAGCCTTGGAGTAGGGGTCTAACTTAATGTCTGCCCTAACTTGGCTGATAAAAATGGCCATATGACCCCTTTTTGCAAGAGAAATAGACATTCTCTTCATAAAGTTAGCAGCAATTACTGCACCGCCAGCCACTTTGTTAGAGTCATAAAAAGATTTATCTATATCTTGTTGTGATATTAACCCATCTACCGAGTCTAGTATAAAACAATAACGATTTTTGTCTTCATTTTGATCGACCAGAGTTTTAATAGCGTCAACTACAACCTCATAAATATTACTTTCAAACACAAAGCAGGTGCCAGCAACCCAATCTTTTGCATCATACACAAATTTAACACCAGAGCGAGCTACCATTTCATTTGAAAGACGACCTTCCGCTTTAATGTAAAACCCCTTTCCTTGTTTTTGTGTATTTAACATATTTTTCATAACCTCAAGGGCTGCCGAAGTTTTACCACCTTCATTCATGCCTACAAACCTGTGTAGTCCTGGTCCAAAACCACCGTTTAGGTTTAAGTCTAGTTGAAGAGATCCGCTTGATGCCTTATAATCAATTGATTCCTCGAAGTTATAATGTTGTCCTTTTTTGTCTTTTAAGAACTTTTCTAATAATTCTGCGTCTTTATCACTCATTTAAATAAATCTTTTGTACTTTTTGGTTTATTATCTTTGTAGATATAATCTTTTCCACTTTTTTCTCCTAAAGAATGCACATCATATTTGGATAAGTCAACTTTATAGTTAAAGTTGCGCCACTTTTTATCCATAGTATCCTTTAGCTCCTTACAAACTATATATGCAAGACTATCATATTTTTTAGGAAAAGTAATAATTTCTAAAAAATCTAAAGAATATCTAGCTTCTAGGTCTTTTAATAGCTTCATTTCCCTCGCCCAAAAGAATCTTTTTTGGGTCTTGGGTATATCAACTAATCGCTCTATAGCAAGCTGTCGCCTTCTATGTGGCGTTAATTTCTTTAATGTCATGTTCGACCATCCTACGAACCAAAGTAGAAAAGTCAACGCTTTTTTCCCAATGTAAATCTTTTTGAGCTTCTGATGGGTCTCCAAGTAAAAGCTCAACTTCTGCTGGACGATAAAAATCTTTATTAATATTTAATATAATAGAACCAGTTTCACTGTGAATTAATTTGGTATTAATGGGATCATCTTCTTCGTGCCAATGAGTTTTTATTTCTGCAGCTTCAAGCGCTTTTTCTACAAATTCTCTAACCGTATGAGTTTCTCCAGAAGCTAATAAATAATCTTTTGGTTTTTCTTCATTGAGCATCAGCCAAACGGCTCTCACAAAATCATACGCATGACTCCAATCTCTCTTTGCTTCAATATTGCCTAAATCAAATGGCTCTGGCTTTTTGCCTTCATCTAGCTCTTTTTTAATTCTAGCTACATTCATGGAAATTTTTCTGGTAACAAACTCTTCGCCACGACGTTCTGATTCGTGATTAAATAGATAACCTTGAATAGCAAATAGTTTATAAGAGTCTCTCCAGACTTTAACAATTTGTCTAGCAGCAACCTTTGATGCACCGTATGGGCTCCTGGGCCTTGGTGGATGATTAAGGTCTTGTGGGCTATACATAACATCCCCAAACTCTTCCGAAGATCCAGCATTATAATATTTACAATCGGGACAGATCTTACGAATAGCTTCTAGTTGCCGCATGACGCCCAAAGCATTTACGTCAAAGTGATTCGCTGGCATGTGCCAGCTGTTTCCAACAAAAGAGTTAGCGGCGAAATTTATAAAATAATCTGGTTTGATTTCTTGAATTATGCTGAACATGCTATGTTCATCAGTAAGATCCATTTCAATTAGCTTAAATTTTGGATTTAGTTTAGCTTTCTCTATATTTTTATGATTAGGAACACTTAGCCTTCTAATTGCTCCATAAACCTCTAGGTCTGTAAATTTAAGAAGAAAGTCTGCCATGTATGAGCCGACTTGTCCTGTTACTCCTGTAATTATCGCTTTTTTCATAAAATATAATCTGTACAAACTGCAAAGCAGTCATATTCTTTTTCTTTCCAATTTGAGTTATTATCAACTATCACTGATTTTTTTCCAGTATTTTTTTTAGGAAAAGTCCAAATATA
>CAACVD010000396.1_pt1 | contig 21128 bp, 26 predicted proteins | sample 2381771 | NCBI WGS metagenome assembly CAACVD01 (sample SAMEA5211965, study PRJEB30684) | marine metagenome | biome: Marine; feature: Epipelagic; material: Water | collected 2015-10-15 | depth 15 m | reverse complement strand
TCCAAAAATCTTCTGCAGAAAGGTTAGCAAACCTGAAAGAGAAGTACAAAGTTTTCAAGAAAGAAGGAGGAAAAAATTAATGGAATTATCAAATCAAATCTTATCAGAGATTACAGTACATATGAAGTATGCAAGGTACTTAGAAACTAAACAAAGAAGGGAAACGTGGGAAGAGCTTGTAACAAGAAACATGAATATGCACCTTAAAAAGTTTCCCAAACTAGAATTGCAAATCAGAAAAGCATACAAGCAAGTCTTTGATAAGAAGGTGTTACCATCAATGCGATCTATGCAATTTGGCGGTAAGCCAATTGAGGTAGCTCCAAATAGAATTTTTAACTGCGCATTTATGCCAGCCGATGACTGGCGCTGCTTCGGTGAAGCTATGTTCCTACTCCTTGGCGGAACTGGCGTGGGATACTCAGTGCAAAAACATCACGTCGAGAAATTACCAGAAATAACTCGCCCAAACATGAACCGCACTCGAAGATTTCTTGTTAATGATTCGATCGAAGGTTGGGCCGATGCAGTAAAGGCACTGGTTCAATCATATTTCAAGGGAGGTTCGAGACTTCGCTTTGATTATTCAGATATTCGCCCGAAGGGTGCTGCTCTCATTACTTCTGGAGGCAAGGCCCCAGGACCTCAACCCCTGCGGGAGTGCCTGGTAAAGTTAGAAGGAATGCTCTCACAGAAGGACAATGGAGATAAGCTAAAGCCAATTGAAGTACACGATATGATTTGTCATATAGCAGACGCTGTACTGGCAGGTGGTATTCGTCGGGCTGCACTTATTTCACTGTTCTCGGCAGATGACGAGGATATGATTGCCGCAAAGACAGGTAATTGGTGGGAAACCAATCCGCAACGAGGCAGAGCCAACAACTCAGTTGTTTTGCTACGTCACAAGATTGATAAAGAATATTTTATGAATCTTTGGGACAGAGTAAAAGCATCTGGTGCCGGCGAACCCGGGTTTTACTTTTCAAATGATAAAGACTGGGGAACTAACCCTTGTTGCGAGATTGGTTTACGGCCTTATCAATTCTGTAACTTAACCGAGGTTAACGTGTCTAACGTAGAAACACAGCAGGATCTCAACGACCGTGTCTGCGCTGCATCATTCATAGGTACGCTTCAAGCCAGTTATACCGATTTTCATTATCTTAGGGACGTTTGGCGAAGAACCACAGAAAAAGATGCTCTCATTGGAGTTTCGATGACGGGTATCGCTTCAGGCGCTGTGTTGGAGCTTGATATGAAGGAGGCCGCAAACTGCGTAAAGCAAGAAAACGCTAGAGCTGCCGAGCTTCTAGGTATTCGTCCTGCGGCGAGAACAACATGTGTTAAACCTGCAGGCACAACTTCCTTGACGTTAGGAACGTCTTCTGGTATTCACGCGTGGCACAATGATTATTATATTCGCAGAATCAGAGTTGGAAAGAATGAACCAATTTATACTTATCTGGTAAACAACCACCCAGAACTTATAGAGGATGAATATTTCAGCCCGCACACCACAGCGGTAATTTCGATTCCTCAAAAATCACCAGAGGGTTCTATATTAAGAACAGAGTCTGCATTGCAACTCTTGAGAAGGGTCAAGCACGTAACAGACGAGTGGGTAAAGCCCGGTTTTAGAAAGGGCCAGAACACCCACAATATATCGGCAACTGTATCAATCAAGGATGCTGAATGGGTTGACGTAGGTGATTGGATGTGGGAGAACAGAAACAGTTACAATGGACTGTCAGTGCTTCCATACAACGGAGGAACATACACTCAAGCACCTTTTGAGGACTGCTCAAAAGAAACTTATGAGGCCATGATGAATTCGCTAACCGGAATAGACCTTACAAAAGTAACAGAAGAAGAGGACAACACAGACCTTAAGGGCGAAGTTGCCTGCGCCGGCGGGGCATGTGAGGTAAATTTTGTTTAAAAGTGTTGACAAACCTGTTAAAATATACTATTATTGTAATATAACTCAACAAGAAAGGATAAATTATGAGTTCTAACAACGATAAATTACTAACCAAAGAGGAACACCTCGCAAATTATATTAAAACCTTTGTGGCCATTGAGGACGCAATGGAACCATTTAAGGAGCAACGCATCGATTTGCGTGAATCCTACAGCGAAAATGGTTGGCTCTCAAAAGAAGAGATGAGATTGGCAGTGAAAGCTTATAGGCTATATAAGTCAGAGACTGATATGGAAGTCCTAGCCGATTACGTTAATAAATGCCAAAGGTCTGTAGGTAGAATCAATGGACTCTAAAATAGAAATGCTAAAACCAGTGAACAGGCATTTGCTAATAGTGCCTCACGCACAGAAGAATGAAACCAATACGGGAGTTCTTTTACCGGACGACTATAATCCTGACGAGAATCAGTATGTAGAGGCCAGTGTTATTGACATCGCGGATGACTGTGATAAACAGTTTAAGCACTTAAGATATAATAACATAGACAACAATAGGATAGTTGTAGATAGGTCAATGATTCAAGAAGTAACCTTAAAAGATAAGACTCACTATATGATTTTAGAAAATTATGTAGTGGGAGTATACAGGAGGCCAAATGAGAGTTGATCTCTTTGGGGATGATATTGGTGCGGTTGAATACGTTTCACATATGGGTACGGATCTGTCAGTTGTTAACGCAGCGCGGGTCTCCTTTGGAGCGGAAAAAGAACAAGTAGATGAAAAAGATATCAAGCTCATCAATTATCTTATGGCTCATAACCACAGTTCTCCTTTTGAGCACTGTGCACTTACTTTTAAATTCACTGTACCTTTATTTATACGTTCCCAGCATCATAGACACCGTACTTGGGCCTATAATGAAATTAGCAGACGCTATACATCAGTAGATATTAAGTTCTATGAACCCGAAAAGTTTAGGACACAGCACAAATCTAATAGGCAGGCGAGCACAGACAATCTAGTTGACCCAGTACTTGAATCAAACAGGGATGGGTCTCCCACTATGTCGTCTGCATCCGCTCAAATTAGAAGTCATCATAGAGAGTCCACGCGACTGTTCGAGGCTTTACTGGAGTCGGGAGTATGTAGAGAACAGGCTAGAGGAGTTCTGCCCCAAAATCTTTACACACAATATTTTGGCACTGTCAATCTTCACAATTTACTAAAGTTTGTCTCTCTTCGGTCACACGACGGCGCACAATGGGAGATTCAACAGGTCGCACAAGCCTGCTTAAGCATTGCAAAGAAGTATTTCCCTCATTCTGCAGAATCATATATAAAACATAAAATGGAGTAATAATGAAAACACTACCACTTCTTCTACTACTGGTGATGTCGTGCTCAGATAGCACTGTATCCAGGCCTGGATCAAAAGATGCACAAATTACAAGAACTTTGATACCAGATACATCTGTGCAAGATATTCAGGTGGTAGAGATTCCAGACATCACAGTAGACGCGTGGGTCGACCCCTGCGCAGATCTTGTAAATACAGACGATTTATATTGTGATTGTAACCCCAGATGTTGCCAACGACAAACATGGTACTGTCCCCCAACAGGCACAGAAATACAAGCAAAATATGCTATACTAGACATTTGTGGAGAAGACTTGGTACCTTGTGATAGAAATAACGATCCCAATTGCCCACCAGCCGAAATTATAGAGGAGTCATCTTGCACCCATGCTTTCGACTGCCCACCAGGAATTAACGAAGACTTTACGATGTACTATGACTGTGAAGTTGATGGTGTTCCCGGCCGCCAGGAAGTTAGATGTGATAAGGGTAGACTTTATTATGATGAGTGTATGACTTGTTATGAATCAGAAGAAGTATGCAACGGTGAAGACGACGACTGCGATGGTGTTGTTGATGAGAATCAACTAAACGCATGCGGAGGTTGTGGCCAGGTACCTGAAGATATTTGCGACGGCCTTGATAACGACTGTGACAACAACATTGACGAAGAACTATTGCGTGAATGTACGACAGCCTGTGAAAGCGGCCTAGAAGCGTGCCTCTCTGGTAACTGGATAGGTTGTACAGCTCAACGCCCTGTAGACGAGGAGTGTGACGGTGAAGACAACGACTGCGACGGTCTTGTTGATGAGGGTCTTAATTGTCAGTGCCCTCCTGAAATGGTCGGCGCCTTGATACCTTGCTTAGAGCCTCCATTATCCTGTGGTATGGGCTTCAAGTCATGCGAGTGTGCAGATGAAGAATGTCAGATTACAGAAATGACTGAATGTTTTGCTCTATGCCACTGGCTACCACAAGACCCCAACGCACCATGTGACCCACTGGTTGGCATGCCCGTTGAACCTGAGGTGTGTAATGCTTTTGACGAGGATTGCGATACGCTGGTCGATGAACAATTAACAAGAATTTGCTACACGGGGCCCGAAGGCTCTTTGGGAGTAGGAGTGTGTCAACCTGGAGAGCAGATTTGCAATATGGGAGACTGGTACGGCACTTTACAGTCTGGGCGCTATATCGCCGGCGCATGCGGTGGTGAAATACTACCAACAAATGAAATCTGTGATGGTGCCGACAACGACTGCGATGGTGTAGTGGATTACGGAGAAGAGATTCCAGACACAGATATATTGTTTATAGTTGACTGGTCCGGTTCTATGGAAAACTATATCAATGCTGTACGTATGGCCATGAATAGATTCGCCCAAACCTTTGAGGCTGAGGATAAACTCAAGTGGGGCCTTCTTGTTGGGCCCAAGCCCGACTCAAGCCCTGTTGTTACAAAAGATTATCTTGTTATGGAATCTAACATTACCGATTTTGATGTATTCTTGACGGCTTTTGCGAACGTTGGCACATTCCAAAACTCTACCTCTCTGGAAATGCTGAAAGATGCCCTTTTGCTGTCAGTTGCAAATATCTCAGCGAATGTTCAGTATGATTTGTCTAATGCTGTTTGGTCGAACAATACAGATTCTGTACCTTCTCTAGATCAGTTCAAAGTTAACTGGAGACAGGGAGCAGATCGAATCATAGTCGTCTTTACGGACGAAAACGATCAAACCTACTTAGTGCCTAGAGTACAGAGGCAAGTCTTGGTCGACGCGCTATCATCAACACCAAATCTAAAGACCTATGTTTTTGCACAAGGATCATTTTCTTGGAGCGCATATGCCGATGCAACAGGCGGCCAAGTGTTCCGACTTACTTCTAATCAACAAGCAATCTATGATGATCTAATGTCCATACTGGATGAGATTTGCCTTAGTGACCCAACACAGGAAGCAAGGAGAACAACAATTCCAGGATTCTATCCAGCTTCAAGTCGCTGGCGATATAACTATGAGATAGGGATATGTTACTGAGTGGAGTTGTGCTGGGCTCCTCAATAGAGTCCGCATATTTTGCCTTGGTAAATGAGTATCACTTCATACCAACCAGGAAGATACCATACATGTTTTACGAAAAGGCCAATATGAAGGTCCTTGGCCTTTCTAATAAGTCAGAGATATGGGACAAGTTAAACCTGATGCTGGGACTTCTTTCAAAAACAATATCATTTGAAGAGACTTCGAACATAAGAATCCATGATGATATGATCCGAGTGACCACTGGTAATGTCACGTTTAAGTATCAGTTCGACAGGTTGTACATATTCGACCCCACCGGTATTCAAGTAGATACAGAAATATTAGAAACTAACCCTAAAACTTATCACGTTTTTGATGACTTCGAGTTGTCTGTGTTGGGCCCCAAGAGGTACCAACTGGCCCCTATCATTAACGGCGCAGATCTAGGTAAACACCTACACTTTTACTGCTCTAACAGGGTCGATGGCGCGGATTACATCACTGATTGTGTTGTCGAGTCAGAGCTGACACAAGAACAACTAAACTCATTTGACTATTCAGATTCGATAGTAAGATTTATAGTGGAAAGACACTTGAGTTCTGTAGGCGTTTATGGTAGACTTATGAAGTATTATGAAAGTGGCAAACCAAAGTATCGTAAGCCAAAGGTAGTACACGTAAAGAGAATTGTACAAGAAAAGGACAATAATATATATCAGCAAACTGAGCATATTAAGTTTTTGAATTTATCATTAGGACAAATAATTGAAGAAAGCACCAAAGGGTAGGAACCTAGCAGGTATTATTCCGTTAACGGGTTGGAAGAACACGTTTGACTTCCCGTGGCCAGATTATCTGCAACCTCTTAGAGAAGGTTTTTTAGCCCTAGAAAGATCAGTGTACGAATGTGCCTATGCTGGTTGTGACAGCATATGGGTTGTTTGCGGCCATGACGTAGCACCTCTTGTTAAGAAAAGGATTGGCGACTACGTGATGTCTCCTAGTTATTTTGACCAGAAAGACTTTGTAAAATCTAAGCATTATCACGAAAAGTGGATACCAATATTTTACACACCAATGACGCAAAAGGATAGAGACAGGAGGGACAGCCTAGGTTGGTCAGCCCTTCATGGTGCCCTGATGGCATTTCAGGTCTCGGACAAGATGAGCCAATGGATTTTGCCAACAAAGTATTTTGTATCTTTCCCATATGGTATCTATCATTCTGGAATAGTCAAATCGCACCGAGATTCAATTAGAGGAAAGCAGTCGTTTTTTTTGTCCCATGAGGGAAAGACAGTGAGGGATAATATGTACCTTGCTTTTACTTTTTTTCCAGAAGACTGGCCCAAATTCAAGCACCATATTAAAAATCAATGTACTGGAGGATCTAGGGCGATCCCTGCAGCAGAAAGATGGTCAAGTAGAAATTTTTCTCTTGACAAAATATTTGATGTTGATGTAATATCTATAGACAATGCTGTAGATGTGGAAGAGTACTACACGCTTGATGATTGGCAAAGTTTGCAAGAATATTATGCTTCTTCTCTGAAGATCCCTCGGCCAACAAAGCAGTTCATGAAGCCGTACTACCACACGAGGATGATAGAAGATGAAATTTGAAAAACTACAAGAAATATATGATCACATGCCAACGCATATTAAGGACGCAGTTGGTTTTCCTGATAACTTTAATTTGTTGACAAATGACCAGCAAAGGTTTATAATGGACTTGTACATATTTGATAGAATGTCAAATAAGAAAGAACTACTAGAGATTATTGAAGAAATGAAAGGCATAATTGATGAAATCTAAAAACCAGCCAAAGATACCGTTTGTTGGACTGCACGCACACTCTGTTGCGGGGTCGCCATTTGATGCACTGGGCTATCCACCGGAGCACATGGACTTCGCATATGAAAATGGCATGGATGCATTGGCCCTCACAGATCACGGGAACATGAATGGCCTGGCTTGGCAGGTCTTGCACGCCAAAAAGATGAAGAGGGAGGGCAAGAGTTTTAAACCTATCTTTGGTTGCGAAGCATACTTCATACCTTCCGTGGCAAAGTGGAAGGAAGAGTATGAAGAGATTAAGAATGCCTCGAAGAAGAAGTCCGACTATGAAGCTGACAACTCTGGCACTACCGTAGAGGATGAAGGCGCTTCGAAGAAGAAGATCAAGTCCGTCCTCAACCGTCGTCGTCATCTTATCTTGTTAGCTATGAACCAGACTGGTCTACAGAACATCTTCAAGATGATCTCTCGATCTTACAGTGGCGACAACTTTTATCGTTATCCTCGTGTTGACTATGCCCTCCTCAAGAAGCACAACGAAGGCGTCATTGCCGCTTCGGCTTGTCTCGGTGGCGTTTATGCTGGCAACTATTGGGAGAACCGAGACATCGGCCCTGATGCCATTCTCGGAGCAATGCGCCAAACCACACAGAAGATGCAGGACATCTTTGGTGACCGATGGTACGGCGAGCTTCAGTGGAACAATGTCCCAGAGCAGCATGAACTCAACCGCTACATTATTCAGATGCATCAAGAGTTTGGCATTGATCTTATCTCAACTGCCGACTCACATTATTATAATGCAGATGTCTGGAAGGATCGAGAACTTTATAAGCGACTAGGTTGGCTAGGTAAGGGTAGGCCAGACTACTTATCTGACGAGCTTCCTGTATCGGTTGAAGAGATTGGTTACGAACTTTACCCCAAGAACGGTGACCAGATGTTTGAGTCATATAAGAAGTATTCAGAAGAATGTGGAGCAAAGTATGATGATGAATTGGTACTCAACTCGATTAAGAGGACGCACCAGATTGCACACGAAAGAATTGAAGACTTCCTTCCAGACAATACAGTTCGCTTGCCCGACTTTGTGGTCCCGGAGGGGTCAACTGCAGGTCAGACCTTGGCTGCCCTTTGTGTGGAGGGCCTACGGTCTCTCGACCTTGCTAATAAACAAGAATATGTTGATCGCCTTAAACACGAGGTCAGTGTTATCGAGGACAGGGGGTTCTCGAAATATTTTTTAACAATGAAAGCTATTGCGGATGTTGCAGTTACTAGACAACTTGTTGGCGCTGGCCGCGGCTCTGCTGCTGGTTCACTTGTTGCGTATGTTCTAAATATTACTCAAGTAGACCCTATCAAATATGGTCTTCAGTTTGAGAGGTTCTTGACGAAGGGCGGCTCAGGTTACCCAGATATTGATTATGATGTATCTGATCCTATGGTTCTCAAGGAAGAGCTTATTGATGAGTGGGGTGATAATTCCGTGGTTCCAATTACAAACTGGAACACCTTACAGCTAAGATCTTTGATCAAGGACATATCAAAGTTCTATGGAATTGAATTTACCGAGGTAAACAACGTGACTAGCAAGATGGTTTATGAAGCTACGCCGCTTGCAAAGAAGAAGCATGGTATCACTGCTGGCGTGTATGCGCCAACTTTTGAAGAGCTGATGGAATTCTCAGAGTCGCTGCAGAAGTTCTTAGCAAAGTATCCGCACATCAAGACTCACATCGAGAAACTATATGGCCAGACACGTTCTGCCTCTCGCCACGCCGGCGGTGTTGTTGTGGGTGAAAATCTGAATCAGTGGATGCCTCTAATTAACTCAGGAGGAGTTAGACAAACACCATGGTCTGAGGGTCAGAACGTTCGCCACCTTGAGCCCATGGGCTTTATCAAGTTTGATATTCTAGGGCTTGCTTCTTTACGAATGCTTGAGGGTGCTATTGAGAGAATCCTTCGTAGGCATCACGATATTACCAAGCCCACTTTCGCGGATATCAAAGATTACTACGACAAGAACCTGCACCCAGAGGTCATTGACCTGGAAGACAAAGATGTGTGGCAAAACATTTTCCACAGAGGCAAGTGGGCCGGCATTTTTCAGTTCACAGAGACCGGAGCACAATCTTTTTGCAAGAACGCTAAGCCTGACAACATCATTGATTTGGCTGCGATCACCTCTATTTATCGTCCAGGTCCACTGTCTGCAAATGTCGACAAGAAGTATATTGGGGCAAAAGAGAATCCAGAGGATATTGATTATGTTAATAGGGTCGTTCGAGAAGTAACGGAAGAAACTTACGGTTTCCTTATTTTTCAAGAGCAGATCGCAATGCTGGCCCACAAGTTAGGTAAAGACCTGACCTTGGATGAAGGTAATAAGCTCAGAAAACTACTTACTAAGAAGGGGACTGGTGCCGCTTCCGCAGAGAAAGACAAGATCTTCGACAAGTTCCGTAGGGGTTGTGTCGAGAAAGGAATGAAAGATTATGAAGCAAGAGAACTTTGGGAAACTTTTGAATACTTTTCAGGTTATGGCTTTAACAAGTCCCACGCTGTATCCTACTGTGTATTATCCTATCAGTGTGCTTATCTTCTTAACTACTATCCGGCCGAATGGCTAGCAGCCTTCCTTGACAAGGAGCCGGAGACTAGAAAGGAAAGAGCAATCGCGACAGCAAAGTCGATGGGTTATACGGTTCAAGCTTTAAACGTAAACACATCTGGCACGGTCTGGGAAATTAATGAATCAGGAGACACACTTATTCAGCCACTGACCTCGATTAAAGGTCTGGGTGACAAGGCCATCGAACAAATCATAGATAACAGACCATTCAACACGGTGGAGGAGTTCTTGTTCCACGACAACATCGTCTACTCTAAACTGAACAAGAAAGCGATCCATGTGCTAACCTTATCTCAGGCGATGAATGATTTGGTAGATGATCGCTTTACTGGTCTGAAACACTTTTGGTCAGCTGTGTCGGAAGACAGACCAAGAAAGGAAAAGAACCTTATTGAAAACATTGATAAGTATGCACCAGAGGGAGATTTCTCGGAAGAAGAAAAGCTAGAACACTTGGTTAATCTTACAGGAGTGTTTCCAATAAATGCAGTGGTCACACCCAGAGTCAGACAAAAGTTGGATGAACTTTATGTTCCTCCAATATCAGAGTTTGATCCAGAACTTGGTGTAACCTGGTTTATTCCGCGAGAGTGCAAACTCAAGAAGTCAAAGAATGGTAAGAATTTTTATGTCGTCAAGGTAATTGATGATAACAACGAAATGACTACAATCCGCTGTTGGGGTGTGGATCCAGACAAGGACGTGGTGCAACTTAACAGGCCGTACATGGCAAGACTAAACTATAACCAACAGTGGGGATTTTCCACTTTTAGTATGAGAAAGATGTTTAAGCTATTAGCATAAAGGAGTAAATTATGACATCATTAGATAATAGAAGAGTAAGGGTTTTTCGCACCCGACCAGAAGCGAAATTGCCAGTAAGGGCACATAGAACAGATGCCGGCATGGATTTCTTCTTCTGCCCCATTGAGGGAGCAGCAGTGAGAATCCAGCCTGGACAAAGTGTGTTACTAGAGACGGGAATCAAGATGCAGGTACCGGAGGATTGCATGTTACAGATTATGAACAAGTCCGGAGTTGCCAGTAAGAGACACCTCATTACAGGTGCTTGTGTTGTAGATCAGGGGTACACGGGAGAAATCTTTGTAAACCTTCACAATATCGGTAAGGATGTAGAGTTTATTGAGCCCGGACAAAAGGTAGCTCAGGGTGTATTTGTGAGAATCGAAAAGCCTACTTTGCTGGAAATACAGGAAGACGACGTCTACAGAATAGAAACTTCTCGTGGCTCAGGCGCTCTGGGCTCTACAGGAGATACATAATGGCCAGCTTCCAACGGAAACTAAAAAGAAAACAGGCCGTCGCAGCTAGGAAAAAATTCATGAAAGACTTTAAAAGGTCTATGACTAATTTTAGAAAGCAAGTAGTTTGTTCTCAATGCGGAAGAGCACCGAGAAACGGAGAGAACATTGACAACTGGCATATTGATAAGTATTCAGAAAAAATTGACTTAATATGCACAGACTGTTATACTGAAGAAGAAAGTGAGGATTTGATTAATGAAATTACAAAAGACATTATCCTTTGATGATGTGTTATTGGTGCCTCAAAAGTCAACAATAACATCAAGAAACGATGTAAACTTATCAGTTAACCTAAACTCTAGGTCATTTTCTTTGCCGCTGATCTCGTCTCCAATGGATACTGTAACTGAGTCTGAGATGTGTAAAACAATGGCATGGCATGGCGGCTTTGGTATTGTGCACAGATACAACACAATAGAGCATCAATCAAGCATAGTGCTAGCATCCTCGATGAAAGGAGATGAAGATTTTCCAACTGCTGCCGCAGTGGGAGTCTCTGAAGATCTTCTACCAAGGTCAGTTGCATTAGTTGATGCGGGCGCTTTTCTGTTGTGCATCGACGTAGCCCATGGCCACCACTCTAATGTTGAATCAGCTATAAAAAAACTGAGAGATAAGTTCGGTAGCGATGTTAGTATTATGGCTGGTAATGTTGCAACCGCAGAAGCTTTCAGTGACTTAGAAGAGTGGGGCGCAGACGTTATCCGCGTCGGCGTCGGAGGTGGCAGTATATGTAGTACTCGCTTACAGACAGGCCATGGTATACCTACCTTGCAATCTGTTATTGACTGTGCCAAAGTAGCCAAGCACGCCTTGATTGTTGCTGATGGTGGTATCAAAAATGCAGGGGATGTTGTCAAGAGCTTGGCCGCAGGAGCAGATTTTGCAATGTTGGGATCTTTGCTGGCGGGAACAGATGAGTCACCAGGAGAGGTCATACAAGCACTAGACGGAACTATGACTAAGGTATACAGAGGAATGGCTTCAGTGGAAGCTCAAATGAACTGGAGAGGTAAAACTAGTTCTCTAGAAGGTATATCAGCCACTGTACCGTATAAGGGTCCAGTGCAAGAGACTTTGTCTCTGCTTCGCCAGAACATAAAGTCCGGCCTGTCATACTCGGGTGCAAGGAGTATTAAAGAATTTCGGTCAAAGGCAAAGATGGTGCTGCAGACGCCGGCAGGAATAAATGAAAGTTATACGCACATTTTAAGAAGATGAAAAACCATGACCCCAAAAAAATTGTCCGGTTCGTTTTTTCAACTTTTGAAAAGACATCCGCAGACCTAAAGTTGAGACTGAGATACGACAACCTTAGTCAAGTTAGGTTTTTTGCAGGCATAGTAAAGTTGTATCTCGAAAACGACCCAGACATGATGAAGGTTATTTATAAAGTTAAACAAAACGCTCAGGTAATGGGCAAGAAAAAATTAAACAGATCTAAAAAAGATATAGAAAAGGGCTTTGATATCATGGAAAAGCTCGGAATCACAGAAACAGATAGAAAGGATATATTTGATATGATTGAAATGGATTCAAGGGAATATGAGTGATGAAAAATGTAAACATTGTAAAGGGGAAAAGAGCAAGTGTTGGATCGATTATCCAGAAGATGAAAATTGTATACACGTTGCCATCGCAAAAAACGGCCAAATGACACTAGAAGAAGTGTCCAAGAGGATTGGTGTTTCCTTAGTCAGAATTTCACAAATTGAAAAGCAAGCGCTAAAGAAACTTAACAAGAGAATAAAATTTGACCTTTCCACATGAAAAAGACTAATTATAACTGTATTATTACATTAATCACTACTTTCAAATAAAGGAGAATATAGTATGAGTGATAGCAAGCTACTAGCAGAAAACACAATTCGCCGGTTTATGAAGCTGGCAAACGTAGAGTCGATGACCGATAATTTTGTCAATGAGAAATATGGCATGGCACATAAAAAGGAAGACGACGAAGAGATCAACGAAGAAGAAGAGTTCGATTTAGAGGAACAAGAAGAGCCAGAGATGGACGAAGAACCAGAGGTGGGCGATGAACCAGGCATGGAAGAAGAGTTACCTGCAGAAGATGAAGAGATGGAAATGGACATGGGCGATCTTGAGGGTGAAGGCTCTGAGGCCGGCGATGCAGACATGAGTCTTTCAGAGGAGGAAGCTCAGCTTCTCATCTCTCTTGGAGAAAAGCTAGCATCCGCCATGGGTGGTGCCGACGCCGAGATGGACGCTCCAGAGATGGACGCTCCAGAGATGGAAGAGCCAGAGGCCGACCTTGATGATGAACTCGCCTCAGAAGATGAGCCTGAAGAGGAAGATCCTGCAAAGGCATATATGGAAGGCACTACACCAGCCGCTCAAGAGCAGCTTATTCAAGAGATATTGAAGAGAGTGACCAAGAGATTAGTCGCAAAAAGAAGAAAGTAAGTAAATAATACGTTATCACTTTACTCTTAGCCCCATTACCTATCAGGTCAATGGGGCTTTTTGCTTGACTGACTACATGAAAGGTGCTATGATAGTAGCATGAATGAAATACAAATCTATTCCGTTGTAATGTTTTTTGCAGGTGTGATCCTGACGCATGCAATTTTTTTCCTTGATAGGCAAAGAAAAAAGAAAAGGTTCTACATTTTAATGTCTGCTTGCATACTTCAAGTGTTAGACTCTGTGCATTCAATGCACATGGCAGCAGTCGAATTTGCAAAAGAAGAAATAAAAACAAAAGAAGAATTCAGCAGAGAAGAATACTTAGATACAGAGGTTAACAAGGTTTCTGTATTTATGGAATTGTACGTGCTGTTGATGATTAAGACCGTACCCTTAGAAGGTAGAAAATATATAAACTATAAAACGTGGCCTGAAGCACAATCTCTTATTAAGGAACTGCGAGGGTTGATTGATGATGGAAAGAGTAAGAGGTGACTATTGGAAAATAGAAGAGAACACATTCAAAGTGCAAATAAGAACAAGTCAAGAGCAACACTACTTACAGGATGCACTGCCCGGCTGGCAATGTGTCTCATACGGATACGCACCAGCCACTAGTGAAGACATATATGTTTTTGAAAAGAAGTTTAACTCAAACAACGAATGGACTAAATTTTTGCAATCAGATAATTTAATGAAGTTAATAGATATGAGAGAGGTATTAAATGACTAAAAGAATTTCAGCTACACCAAAGAAGAAAAAGAAGAAGAAAGAAAAGGAACTAGTTCAGGACGACAAACAAGTTGTTATTATAAATAATATACAACCGCCTTCAAATCCAGAACCAGAACTTAGAACAATTAATCTATACGGAGATATAACAGAGCAAAAAGGTGCCGACGTCGTCGCTGCCCTCTTGTATCTTGAAAACACATCTCACTCGCAGGTGCTCGAAGATCCAAAGGATCTAGACGGTGACCCAATCATTGTAGCCCGGTCTATTGCAATGATGGTCTCGACTCATGGAGGTGTTGCATCAGATATGTTTTCCATATTAGACATCATGGATATGGTAAAGGAAAGGACATGTGACATTGAGACCTTTGGCATTGGAAAGGTCATGTCAGCCGGCGTACCCATTCTAGCAGCAGGTACCAAAGGCAAGCGAAAGGTTGGCCGCAACTGTCGTATTATGCTTCACAACGTGATGGCTGGTACGGGTGGTACTATCTTCTCTATGGAGAATGAATTAGAAGAGATAAAATGGGTACAAGAAAGATACATTGAAACACTTGCAAACTATACAAAGTTGACCCCCTCCAGAATAAAGAAGCTCTTAAAGACTCAAAAGGACGTTTACATCTCCGCAGAGGAAGCAATTAAAATGGGTATTGCAGACGAAATTATCTAATTATACAGAGGAGTTTTAACATGTCGTGGCACAAAGAGTTTCTATCAGAGAACAATACTAAAAAATCATTATCAACCTTGGGAGATCTTTTTCAACTTATAGAAGAAGTTTATGAAGTTGAGAAAGGTAGGCTATTTAATCCCAAAAAGTCAGAAAGAGAAACACTAAGAGAGCAGTTTCTCAACGAGAGGAAAGATTTAACTTTAACTCTACAGGCAATACCAGAGATAGCAGTTTCAGAGCTTGGTTGGACTAACTTAACCGGCGAAGCAGGAGACGTCTCAGGCCCAGAGAGAAGAAAGTTAGAGCAATTTTTATCAAACATTCAAGGGAATAGTTTCCAGGAAAAGATTCTTTCTTTGGCAAATTTCTATGACGACCCTGACGCAGCAATGGTAGCTATGTTCGGCGGTGATGCTCCGTCTATGCCTCGCCAAATCGCTGCAGCGCTTGGTTACTTGACGTTCTTCAAAACACTAACAAAGGTTATCTCAAACTTCAATGCTGCCTCTGCAGGTTTCAACTTTGAAGCTTTTCTTGCGGTCTTGTCCGGCGGCGAGCAGGTCAAAGCAAATACAGGTACCATCGCAGACTTCATAGCAAGGATAGATGGAACCAATACACCCATTTCACTGAAACTCTATCAAGAAGGTAAGCTCCACGTCGGTGGATCATTCACTGACTTGGCTAACGACTTAGCAGATCAGAAAGAAATTTTTGATTACCCCTTCATGCGTTACCTAGCTGTTACAAAGCAGTTCGACGGCGGCCAAAAAGAAGGACTTGATATAAATGGTAAGCTAAGGTGGTTTCAGTTTGACTTTACTCTTGAAAACGTTTTTGATATTCTCGCACAATCTTCTGCTAAATCTAGAAAATGTATCATGTTACCAAAAGTCTTCATCTCTGGCGAGACACCCGACTTTGCATCAACGCTGCCTGGCTCTGCAATCCCTTCACCAGAAAAACTTGAGCAGGTCTTCGTAAAAGCATTCGCCAAAGAAATCGCCGCTCTCAACAAAAGCAACTCCAAACAAGGGCTGGAAAAGTTTCTAGTTAGCGAAGAGGCGATGCAAGCTATCCTCGCAAACCTTAATTGGTCTACAAACGACAGCATTTTTGCTCCTTATGATCCAGACAGGGAGTATATCGCTAAGCTGAAAAAGAAAGGGAAGGATGTCCCTGAAGATTTTGTCCCAACAGAGCCTTATATCTCAAGGGGTGACTCTGTGATGCCTGGTACAAGATCTGATCAATTCAAGAATGTTATGAAAGTAGTGGCAGCATCCCTTGGCAGCGTGGAAGGTTATGATTTATCGGACCCTGAAATTTATCTGGAGAGCCCAACAACCAGACAAGGTAATCTTGTTAAGACGTTGGCCATCCGCATCGCTCTAGCAAATAATGGAGGTAAAGACACAGCTTCCGGTTCTGATGCGGTCCTATCTGTTTTCTCTAGGTCTAAGTTGAAAGACGAAAGACTGAAGAGGTTAAACAAGCGAGGAACTTTTGCAACTATCGAGGAATCCTTGAGGTGGTACAATGAAAAAGAACGCACAGACGATGAAAGAAAGCTGGCAATCAAACAGTGCTATGGATATTTAACGACAGAACAGTTCAACCTTAATCAGTCAGTAGTTGAAAAGGTGCACACTTTATCCAAGAGAAGGACTTTACCAGAAGGACAGTCAACCTCAGAGATTGCTACGCTCTTTGTTGGAAACCAGAACACACAGAATATGCTGAACAAGATGACTGGTTTAATAAACGAAGCTATCTTTGGAATGTTTGTTAGTATCAAAGAGGTTCAAGAGAACAGTTATGCTTTTATGGCCGGTGGCTTACAACAAGAGGACAAAGCGGACGAGGCAATCAGAGCTTCAAACGACATTATTGCCAAGACCAGAGACTTGAAGCTCTCGGCCGACAAAGATGTAAAATAAGTAAAAACCCCTTGACAAATCAACAAAATGTGCTATAATATACATATCAATGAAAGCGAGGCATAATGACCACACAACTCAGCCACGGACCTGAACTCCGCAATAAGGTTCTTGACGGCGTAAACACTCTTGCGGATTACGTAGCAACAACACTCGGCCCCAAAGGGCAAAATGTCCTTATCCATAAGAAAGATAAGACACCTTTTGTAACCAAGGACGGTGTAACAGTTGCACAAAATGTAAATTTTGAAGACCCACACATGAATGCAGGCGCCCAAGTGGTAAAGCAAGTGTCGGCTATGACAAACACAGAAGCAGGAGATGGCACAACGACATCTACTGTTTTAGCCAGAGAGATTCTCAACCAGGCAAACAAATACATTTCATCGGGCACCTCTCCAATAGAAATTAAAAGAGGACTAGAGCTTTGTTTAACCCAGGCTTTTGAAGTTATAAATGATGTGGCGAAGCCTATATCTTCGGCCGAAGATGTAATGCATATCGCGACTATCTCAGCTAACAATGATGAGGCTATTGGAAAATTAGTCGCCACAGCTGTGGATAAGGTGGGAAAGAACGGTTCAATCACTATTGAAGAGGCACGCTCTCTGGAGACGAGTTTGGATCTTGTAGAGGGTTTTCGTTTTGATAGTGGCTATGCCGCCACTGCCTTCATAACGGACGACAGACGCGGAGTGTGCCGCTATGAGAACCCAATGTTCCTTATTACGGACACTAAAGTGGATCAAGTAAACCAGATCTTGCCAGCACTCGAAATTGCTGCCCGCGAGAATCGCCCGTTCGTAATAGTTGCGGAAGAAGTGGAAGGTCAGGCTCTGGCCGCACTAATTATGAATACTATGCGAGGATCTATGAAGGTCGCTGCAGTGAAAGCTCCTCGGTATGGGGAGGAAAGAAGGGCAATAATGAGCGACCTCGCGGTCTCAACAGGTGCAAAATTTTTCCAACAGTCAATGGGCCACAACCTTACGGATGTTTCCTTGACTGATTTTGGAAAAGCAGCAAGCGTGGAGATCACCAAAAACACCACTACGGTTGTTGATGGTGAAGGAGACTATGAAAAAGTTGATGAGACTATTGAGAAAATCAAAGTCGAAGTACAACAAACTGATGACATCCACGAAGCTAGTCGACTCCAGGAGCGTATTACTCGTCTCTCTTCTGGTGTTGCTATCATCCGTGTTGGTGCTTCATCTGAAGTAGAGATGATTGAAAAGAAGCATCGCATTGAGGATGCTTTGGAAGCAGTCAGATCGGCCCAGCAAGAAGGAATCGTACCTGGTGGTGGGATGACCCTGCTTCGTGTGTCTAAAAACATTAATCCTAATTTTGTTACTGAGGAGCAAGCAACATCACTTTCTATTTTCAAGAGAGCATTAGAGGCGCCATTCAGAACAATGGCATCGAATGCTGGTTTGTCTCCTGATATTGCAAGAATGAAGGTAGAGTCAGTAACAGAGTTTGAAGGTATTAACTTTTCAACAGGTGAGAAGGAAGATCTTAAACTAAGTGGAGTGCTCGACCCAGCAAAGGTGACCCGCTGCGCACTCAAGAACGCGGTGTCGGTTGCAGGAACTCTTTTACTAACAAACCACAGCATTGTTCAACAGTAACCACTACTTATTATTGTGGAGGGTTACACTATGGTAGAACAAGATTATATGCTTGAAATGCAATCAAAATTAGACAAGGTTTGCAATGGCATAGACATAATGAGTGGCAAACAAGAACAGATGTCAGATGACATTGCTAAGATTAAAGAGGCGGTCTACAACCCGGACCAAGGCCTTTACGCTAGAATAAGAGAGCTTGAAACCTGGAAGAGAACTTCTTCTAGGATGATTTGGACACTATTTACCACCATGATTGGCCTCATCGGGGCTTTCATTTTAAAAAACCTAGGAGCATAAGTGTTAGTACAATTAAATAAATTGAATATTGTAAACGAGGGTTATACTAGAAATATATCCATAAGCAAAGTTTACGTAAACCCCGCTCACGTAGTTAGTATAAATGACTACACGGGAGCTAGACAGTTCTTGATAGCAGAAAATGCTACGCAGTATGCGGATAAAGATTTTTGCTTGGTCAAGATGCATCACGGAGACAACACTGAAGAGATTATCGCACTTGGAACTTCAGAGGAGGTCTTTAACTCTGTAAATGATCAGCTAAATCCATCAGAAAGGAAAATTCTAAATGGATAGATTTATTATAATTGGAAGAGATAGTTGTCCTTTTTGTGTGAAGGCCATAGAGTATTGCAGAGCCAAAGATGTTGAGTATATATTTCTCAATTATACTGAAAAGCCAGAAATGTTAGAAGAGTACAAGGTTTTCCACAAGCAAAAAACTGTACCAATTATCTTGGCTAACAATATGTTATCAGGTTATACTAAGATGGTTGGAGGATACTCAAACCTACTGGAGTTTTTATGAACTCAAAAGAAACACCGGTTAAGGTTGAAGTGATACAGGTGATTTACGAAGCACTTAAGCCAATTAAATACAGGATGGATAGTATGTTAGAGGACTTCTACACAAGAAAGATAAGCCTTTCTTTGGCGGAACAAACCACTCTTTTAGAATTTCGTTCAGCAGCATCAACAGTTGAACTTTTGTTTGAAGATTACATCGAACAAGCAAGAGAAGGAAAGGTCGACACAATATATCTACCTAACAAAGAATTTCAATTGGTACTGGATTTGTCTAAGACCGCAGAGTTGGCCTACAGAGCACCAATGGCCTGCTCAGGCATGTGGACTCACTAATGATATACCTGGGAATACTATTATTTTTCGCAGGTCAAACATTGGGATGGTTTCAGCTCAACGCGCAATCTTTTTCGGAATATTGGAAAGATAAAGCGCTGTTATCTGCTGTGGTGATGGGGGTACCTACTTCTGTTATGTTTTGGTATGGGTGGAGGCTTGTAGTTGAGGCCACGGGTTCTGCATGGTCTGCAAGGTTTATAGCCTCTTGTGCTGGTTTGATTATATTCCCCATCTTGACTTGGGCGATCTTGGGCGAAACAATGTTCACTACCAAAACCATGATATGTTTGGGCCTAACAATTATTATAATGCTGATTCAATTATTTTGGTAGATTCCCTGCTTTTGCCTTGCCCCTTTCAATTTAGGGAATATTTTTTGAGCCCTTACAGCTAGGCTGGTACCGCCCCTTTCAGCACAGCTGCGCCATATTTTTTGTCTTGTGTGTGTTTCTGGCTCATCGAATTTGCTTACATCGCTTCCCCTGGGCAGCCAAACTTCCAGATGAAGATGGGGCCTAGATTCAGCAATAGTACTGTCGCCACAGGTACCAAGAGTTTGGCCAGCAGTTACTCTTTGGCCTATTGATACATCAACACTATCGAGGTGGCTCCCATATATGAACCATTGTTTGCTGTTCTGGTCAGCATTGGTCTTGATCGTCACACTCATACCACCGCTGCCCATGATTCTAGTCCGTCTGATGTATCGCGATACCGACCGCGGCTTTAAGTGTTTCTTTTGTATAGCCCTTATGTCATCCCACACTTTAACTTGTTTTAGTTTTTCTATGGTTTCTTCCGGTGTGGATTTTTTTAGGTTTGTTATATTTTTGGCAATTTTTATTAGCCCTTTGGCCAGTTTAGCAACTTTTTCATTATAACCGGTCGCTTCACCAACCACGCCTGTAACTACACCATCAGCCACGGCCAAGAACGGACTTCCTTTTGTACCGTAAATATCAATAGCATTATGATAAATTTCTTTTGGCTCTACGTCTGATCCTTTGGGTGGATCGCAAAATCCTCGCTTTTGATCGAATTCATCGCTCAGAGTGCCGCCTTTAGTTGGATTTATGAAGTTTCTTTCTTTCCCGGCCGAGTTTTTATAAACAGGAAATGTTCTGTCTATGTCTTTGTCTTGTTCTTGTTCTGCCTCGAATGCATCCGGGTACTCAAGTTCGAGATCAAGTAAATCATCTTGAAACTGCTGCTCAGTCTCTGCATCTTTTCTCATTTGCGCCGCCTTTTCAACACCAAATCCGCGCTGCAGCGCATCTGGCCCCGCCTGCTCATTTAAGAACCTTCTCCAGCTTTCCATTAGTAACTTATAGTTCATTTTTTTCTCCAAAATACTTGACGTACAATAAATAGTGTTTATAGTGTCATTATAGCCGATTTGCCGAAAGGAATGAAGTTATAAAATGTAACTTGCTTAATAAGGAGGAATATAAAATGAATGCAATTACTACATAC
>CAACVD010000394.1_pt1 | contig 21184 bp, 33 predicted proteins | sample 2381771 | NCBI WGS metagenome assembly CAACVD01 (sample SAMEA5211965, study PRJEB30684) | marine metagenome | biome: Marine; feature: Epipelagic; material: Water | collected 2015-10-15 | depth 15 m | reverse complement strand
TCAAGATCACAAATGAGACAACAGGTATCTAAGCCTGGTATGAAAAAAATTAAAAAAGTAGCAAAAAAGAAGAAAAAAGGTAAAATAAAAACATGACAAAACTATGCCCCCGTGGAAAAGCCGCAGCAAAGCGTAAATTTTCGGTGTACCCGAGCGCATATGCTAATGCCTATGCTTCAAAAATATGTGCAGGTAAAATAAAAGACCCAAGCGGCAAAAAAAGAAAAGACTTTAAAGGACCAAAAAGAGCTACAGGTGGCATGTCAATATCCCAACAACGTAAGATGGTTTCTGCTGATCGTAAGGCAAGAGGCGGAGCTAAAGGCGTAAGAATGGTAGCTGCTGGTTGTGGAATGGTTGCTAATAATAGAAGAAAAAAAACCAAACTACTTACTAAAGCGGCTTAGGAGGTAATCATGTTAGATTCAATCAAAAGTAAATGGAGCAACCTCAATAAAAAAGGCAAGATTGGTGTTGCTGTTGTTGCTGTTGTAGTAGTTTACGCACTTTCACAGATAGTATAAAATGTCTGGCCACAAAGGATTAGCGAAGTGGTTCAAACAGGATTGGAGAGATATAGGTTCTCGAAAAAAAGATGGAAGCTTCGCTAAATGTGGCAGATCTAAACAAAAAAAAGACGCAAAACGAAAGTATCCTAAGTGTGTCCCTGCTTCAAAAGCAAGAGCGATGTCTAAAGGACAAATAAAATCAGCAGTTTCAAGGAAACGTGCCGCAGGTAATGTAGGCCCAAAACCCACAAACGTTAAAACAATTGTCAAGAAAAAAACACGCAGAAAAAATTAAGCTTGACGTAATTGAGTGGTCTAAGCAGGTCTTAGAACCAATGAATAAACACTTAGGTTTCCCAGCATGCCCGTTTGCAGCTAAATGGAGAAAAGACGGTAAACTTAGAATAGAGGTAAGACTTGACAAATCTAAGTATGAAAAACATTTGACTAATTTATTAAAAGATTGGAATAAAAAACAACACGACATTCTTATATTTTGTGACCCGTATTACGATCAATACACATTAGAACAGTTCCAAGAAAAAATAGATTTTTATAACAAAACATATAATCGACGTGATGTTTATTTTATGGGTTTTCACCCTGATAATCCTGCCACTGTTGAAGAGCAAGAGTTTTTAGTGGAGCCTACAAATGCAAACACCTATGATAATCCGATACCTTATTCGATGATGTTGATACAGAAATTTAAACAGCTTTACGATGCAAGTTGCAAACTACATAAGATAGGTTATTATAAGAAATGGCCTCCAGAGTATTATGATGAGGTCGTTGCAACAAGGCAAGAAACGTACGAAAAACTATTTAAAAAAGGAGCTCGTAATGATTAATAAACAAAAAATGGGAATGATGATGGGTGGCAAGAAAAAGAACGTTATGAAAAAAGGCGGCAAAAAAAAGAATGTCACTAAAAAACGCGGCGCAGTTAAAAAGCGTGGCGGCGGCATGAAGCCAAAAATGTAATATGGCTACCTCGAATACCACCACTTTTAATCTTAGTTTTGATAACATTATTGAACGTGCTTATGCTCGTTGTGGTAAGTCTATGAGAACAGGCTATGATTTAAGAGCAGCAAGAGATAATTTAAATTTGTTGTTTTCTGAGTGGGGTAATCGGGGTATTCATTTATGGAAAGTAAAAAATCATACACAAAATTTAACAGCAGGCACAACTACATACACTGCACCCTCTGATGCTTCAGATGTTTTAGAATTAGTTTTTAGAACTGTAAGTGGTAGCACAACAACCGATACTAGCATGACAAAGATATCGAGATCAGAGTATGAAAATATTCCAAACAAATTTGAACAAGGACAACCTAGTCAATATTTTGTACAAAGAAATTTATCTAATGTACAAATAAATCTTTATCAAACACCAAATACAACTGACACTCAAATTAATTACTTTTATGTCGGAAGGATAGAAGATGTTGGCACATATACAAATAACCCTGACGCACCTTTTAGATTTCTACCTTGTACTGTTGCAGGACTTGCGTACTATTTAGGCCAAGAAGTTGCACCAGAAAAATCACAAGAATTAGAAAGAAGATATGAAGCAGAGCTGCAGAGAGCTTTGACAGAAGATAGTCAATCTACTTCTGTAAATATTGTTCCTAAAAGTTTTTATGTAGGAGGTTAGATGACCTTTGCAATTGGTAAACGTTCACTTGCATTGTGCGATAGGTGTGGACAGCAATATAAATATTTACAATTAAAACAAGAATGGAATGGACTTTTTACTTGTCCCTCTTGTTTTGAATCCAAACACCCACAATTAGATCCAGGACATCATCCTGCAGACCCTATTGCAATACAAAATCCTAGACCAGCAAGACAAGAACCAGTAATTGTTTTTGTAGGATCTATAGGAGATTCAGCATTTGAGTCTGATGGTATGCAACCATCTAATCAAAGCAGAGAGTTGCTAATTGGATCAACAGTTGGTACAGTAAGCGTGGTGATAACATGAACTATTCTGAGCTGCTTGATAATGTAAGAAATTACACAGAAGTGACATCTGATGTTCTATCTAATTCAGTAATAAATGTGTTTATAACAAACACAGAAAATCAAATCGGCAGATTAATAGACACCGATGCACAAAGAAGATTTGCAACATCTACTTTTGAAGTTAACAATTCTTTTCTTGATATTTCAGGACCCGAAGGCGGCTTTAGATTTGCTAGAGGTTTACAATTGCACAAATCAGACGGCACCATTACTTGGCTTGAACAAGTAGACACAACTTTTATAGATGAATATTCGGTTGAAAGATCGACATCTGACTCAAACTTTACTGGTGAGCCTAAGTATTGGGCTAACTGGGACTCAACAACATTAATTGTTGCACCTACACCTGACGATGCATATACGGTAGAAATGTGGTATAATGAAACTCCTGAAAGATTAGGAAACGGATCTTCAAGCACTTCAACTACAACTTTTATTTCATCGAATGCACCGGAGGTTTTATTATATGGCGTACTATCTGAATGTTTTTCATACTTGAAAAATGGACAAGATATGCAATTATACACTCAAAAGTTTCAAACTGCTCTTACTGCTTTTGTTAATGAGCAAATGGGACGTAAACGAAGAGACGAGTATGCTGATGGTGTATTGAGAGTACCATTACCCTCAGCAGACCCAAAAGCCTAAGGAGGGCATAAAACATGGCAATAAATCAAGCAGTCTGTGCTTCATTTAAACAGCAGTTGTTAGCGGGAGACCATGATATCGATAACGATACATTAAAACTCGCTCTTTACACAAGTTCTGCAACTTTAAATGGAAATACAACAGCATTCTCAGCAACCAACGAAGTTGGTAATTCAGGAACATATGCAAGTGGAGGCGGAACTTTAACAAGTCCAACCATTGGCTTAACAGCAACAAGCGCAACAGCGTCAACAGCTTTTGTAGATTTTGCAAACGTAAGTTTTACATCTGCAACAATATCAGCTCAAGCAGCATTAATTTACAATACAAGTGCAAGTAACACAAATGCAGCAATTGCAGTTTTAGATTTTGGTGCTGTCAAAACATCAACTAATGGTACATTTACAATTGCATTCCCTACCAACGACAAAGACAGTGCTATTATAAGACTATCTTAAGATAGGACAGTTCTGTGTCTAGTGCTTGGGATAATGGAGTTTGGGGACATGGTGATTGGGGACAACAAGCCAACGCCACTGTCACCGTAACGGGAGTATCATTATCCTCGACAGGAGGATCTGTTTCTGTTGAAGCTACGATAGGATCAGGTTGGGGCAGAGACGCATGGAGTAGCATGGCGTGGGGTGTGGCCCACACAGTCGAACTTAACTCATTACAATCAACATTTACTGCAGGCACGTTAACAATTGTAGCTGACGCTTTGATTCAGCCTACAGGTGTATCTTTTAGTTCTGCTCTTGGACAAGCCATTGGCGAACCTGAAAACGTTTATGACTTAACAGGTGTATCATCATCTACAGCATTAGGTTCTGTATCAATTGAAGAAGGATTAGGAGTTGTTGCACCTAGTGTAACAATGAGTTTTGCTACCGGTGATGAAACAGGTTCAGGTACAGTCGATGCAGGTTGGGGTCGTGGTAATTACGGCTCATTTGCATGGAATGAAAATATAGAGTTTATCACCGCTGTTAGTGGTGTTTCTATGATTAGTTCATTAGGGACTACATCACAGTCAGTAGGAACAGGTGTAATTGTTACACCTACAGGCTTATCTATTACATCAGCTCCAGGCACATTAGTTGTGTCCGAGGCTACAGCATTAATAAACCCAACGTCAGTAACAATGAACTTTGTGACAGGAACTGAGGTAGCTGAGGCTGACGCAAATGTAACATTAGTAGGTCCTTCAGATCAGCTAGATCTAAATCTAGGCTCTTTGACTATTGATATATTCACACAAGTAGATCCTGTAAGCTTAGTCTCAACATTTACTGCTGGTAGCCTTGCTGTCACAGGAGATGCACCAAATGTGCAGGTGACAGGTAATGTTGTAGCATCCACATTAGGATCAGTAACAATAGGCGTGGGTACAGGTGTTACAGTCTCACCAACAGGCGTAGGGATGAACTTTGCATCAGGCACAGAGGCTGCAACTGGTGGAGCACTCGTAAACGCTACGGGTATTGGCTTAACTGTGGTATCAGGTAATCCGTTTGCTACTCCTTGGTCAAAAGTAGTGACTAATAAAACTAATTCATGGACAGAGGTAGACGCAGCATAAAATGTTTGATAAATTAATAGAAACTAATAGTATTGAGGTTCAATGAGCACTTATTCAGACAGATTAAAATTAGAATTAATGGCTACTGGCGCTAACGCCAACGTATGGGGCACAAGAACTAACAACAACTTAAGTGTTATAGAAGCTTTTGGTGCAGGCTATATTTCTAAGTCAGTTGCAGGTTCGGCTGATGTAACATTAACAACAGGCGATGCTGATGGCACTACAGAGTCAGCAAACAAAGTTATAGAATTTACAGGCACATTAACAGGTAACATAAAAGTTTTCGTTCCTGCAGTTGAGAATAATTATATTTTTTTTAATAACACTGCAGGCTCATACACATTAACTGTTTGTCCAACAGGACATTCATCAAACGGTGTAGCTATCACACAAGGTGCTCATACAATACAATATTGTATTGGAAATAAAATAATTGATCTCTTTGCAAATTCTCTTGGCACTGTAGGTGTAAAAAATTTAGTTAATGTAGGATCTTCTGCTGTTAAGATTGAGGCTAACGGTAGATTGACTGCAACAAGTTTTACAGGAGCTGGTGGAGATTTAACGGGTGTTAGCACCTTACCACAAAGCACACAAATGGTTTTTCTTGCAGCTAGTGCTCCAACAGGTTGGACACAAAATACTGCAGCTGCTTTAGCAAACTCAACCTTAAAAGTTATAACATCTGGAACTGCAGGTACAGCAGGATCAGACGCCTTTGGTGATACTTTTGGTTCATCACGTGCTACTGAAACAGCAAATATTGGATTGAATGTTGCACCAGCAACTGTTGATGCTTCTAGTGTTTCATTAGGTAATACTACATTAGCTATACCTACAATCGCATCACATACACACCCCACTACAACAACACCACAGAACCAAGCAAATATGAAGTCAGGTAGCTCATATTTTGATACAGGATCTGTAACTGGTTCAACTGGAGGTGGAGGCTCACACGGACACCCTATGGCTTCAGCATCGGCCTCAGTATCAGGAACAGTAAATACACCAACAAGTTTTTCAGTACCGACTATGAATGTAAAACACGCTAACGCAATAGTGTGTAGTAAGGATTAAAATGGCAAGCTCGTATTCAGATAGATTAAAATTAGAGTTGATGGAAACAGGTGCAAACGCCAACACCTGGGGTCAAAATACAAATACAAACTTACAAACCATTGATGCCTTTAATGCAGGATATTTATCAAAATCTGTAGCTGGAGACGCTGACGTAACTTTAACTACAAATAATGCTGACCCTAATGCAGAATCATCTAATAAGGTAATTGAATTTACAGGAACATTGACAGGTAATATTAAAGTTTTTGTCCCAGCTGTAGAAAGTAATTATATTTTTTTCAACAATACTGCGGGTTCATTTACCCTTACAGTAGCTCCAACAGGTCACGCTGCAAATGGTGTTGCTATAGCTCAAGGGGCACACACAATACAATACTGTGTGGGTAACAAAATTATTGATTTGTTTGCAGGATCTCTAGGCACAGTTAGAGCAATAAGCCAACTTAATATTGGTGATAATATTTCTTTTCACTCCAATGGTGTTGTGGCTGCTACCACATTAAAAGGAGATGGAGCAGGACTTTCTGGTGTGCAAGAATTTCCAGCAGGGACCAAAGCTTTGTTTGTTCAATCTGCAGCTCCAACAGGATTTACAATTGACACCACAGCGGCACTAAATAATTCAACATTAAAAGTTGTAACAGGGTCAGGTGGTGGTACTGGTGGATCTGACAATTTCACAGACGTCTTTGCATCAAAAAGTGCAACAGGAACTTTATCTGTTGATTTGTCAGGACTTTCAGCAGTGCCTGTATCTGGCACATCAGGTGATACTACAATTAGTACGCCAACCCTAGTTTCACATAATCACCCTAGACGAGCTCCTGGTGGACAAATTTCAGGTAGAGGTGCTCCGCAAGGACACCCAGGTAATAGACAGCACTCATATAACATGGGTAACAATGGTACATCTACAGGTTCAACAGGTGGATCAGGTGCGCATAGTCATCCATTATCTGGTAATGTATCTTTTTCTGGCACAGTGCCAATTTCAGCGAGTTTAAGTGTTCCAGCTATGACACTTAAGTCAGTAGACTCAATCATAGCCACAAAGGATTAATTATGACAAGTAACTATTCATCAAGATACAAAGTTGAATTACAAAACACAGGAGCTAATGCGAATACGTGGGGTAATAATACTAATACTAATTTGAAAACTGTAGATGCTTTTACAGGTGGTTATCTTTCAAAATCTGTAGCAGGATCTGCCGACGTTACATTAACTTCTGTAGATGGAGATCCCACTTCAGAAGCAGCTAACAAAGTCATAGAGTTTACAGGAGCATTAACAGGCAACATTAAAGTTTTAATACCAGCTACTGAATCAAATTACATATTTTTTAACAATACATCAGGCTCTCACACATTAAGTGTGTGCCCGGTGGGTCATACAAGTAATACAATTGAAATAACACAAGGCGCTCATACTATCGCATATAATAATGCTGATAATAAAATGATTGACATTTTTGCAAACTCTCTTGGAGTGTTTTCTGTAAAAAACAATTTAACTGTAGCATCTACAGTGATAACAGCAGCTAACGGAACAATTAATGCAGCATCTTACTCTGGTAATGGAGCCGCACTTACAGGTGTATCTTCTATACCCTCTGGTACAACTGCACTTTTTTATCAGGCATCTGCACCTACAGGTTGGACACAGAACACAGCATCAACAATTAACGATTGTTGTTTAAGAGTGGTAACAGGAACTGGTGCTGGTGTAGGCGGCGGTGATGCTTTCTCATCTGTGTTTACAGGTTCAAGAACTACTGAAGCAAAAACAGTGCCTTATTCTATTTCTTCTCCAGGTTCTATTTCAGGGACATCTGGTGATACAACTATAAGTTCACCAACTATGGCTGCGCATACACACCCTTCACCTGGTGCGGTGAGAGCTAATGCTCCGTCTAACGAGCAAAACTTCCAAGCTATTAATGCACCTAATAGTACAACAGGTAGTACAGGTGGTGGTGGAGCACACTCACATCCTGTTTCAAGTCCTTTTACAATGTCTGGTTCTGTGTCAACGGGATCAGCAAGTTTAAGCGTGCCAACAATGAATGTTAAGCACGAAGAAGTGATAGCCTGTACTAAAGACTAATGCCAATATTTGACCCTGACGGTACTTGTCCCTTACTTAAAAAAAAATGCATAAAACATCAATGCATATGGTATAATATGCTTCAAGGTAATCACCCACAATCTGGTGCACCTGTACAAGAATGGGGTTGCTCCGTTGCATGGTTGCCTTTATTGTTAGTTGAAAATAACGGTAAACAAATACAAACAACTGCCGCTGTTGAGTCATTTCGAAACGAAATGGTTAAAGCAAACATGGTAACGCTAGCCCTTGTTGATGAAAAGAATAAACAAGAGAATCCAAAGCTAAATAATGTAGGCAATATGTGGGATAAAATAGGCAATGCACAACAAGCCGTAGAAAACGGCGAAGAACCAGAGGAAGATATACAGTTGCTAAGAGGCAAAAAAATTGATAAAAAGAAGAAAGGAACTAAAAAGGTAGCTAAAAATGGCAATAACAATAAACAACGTAACCGCAAATAATCAGATAACTATTATCTTTGATGCGGGCATAGATCCAAACAACACTAATAATGGTCCAAGGGAATACTCAGGTGAGACTCAGGCTGATGTAATTATTGACGGTGTTGGATATCACAATATTTCTTCTGCAGATATTATTCCTACAAACATTCATGCTTTTCAATATAAACCAGCAACAAACACAGGCCATATTGAGTATGTTGGAGCTGATGACAACTTAGCTATTGCTGATGCAAATGGTATACCAGCGTGGGCTAATACAATGATCACTAGATGGAATGGTGAAAAAACCTATGCAGAAACATGGAGTTCAACTTTTGAGACTGAGTATGCTGCACAGATTGCAGCTTTTACAGCAAATACAAATCCTATGACAGATGAAGCTTATACTTCTGCGGATACTAATGCACAAACAGCAGCTAACACTGCAGCAACTACAGCAAAAAATAATATCCTAGGTGCATAATTACGGCATTAAAGACTTTATAGTCAAAGTGGATAATATCGCCAAAGAGGGATATTTCCAATCTATCGATAATGTAATCTATAAAGGTCACAAAGAACAATTTGATAAACAAGGCACAATCGGTGATAAAGGTCAAATTGAAAATGATGCACAAGTAAGATCAGTAAGTGGTCATTTTTTTCAAGAAGATGATATCAAAAATATTTCTGAACGCATTGTTTACAATGAAACAATGCAGTTAGTCACAAAACTATACTCCATATACAATAACAATTTTGAACATAAACCTTTGCCAGGTAAAATCGAAACAACACCTGTATTACATTTTTTAAAGTATACAGCAAAAGATAAAGGTCATTACGATTGGCACACTGATGACTCAGCAAAACATGCTCCAAGAACACTTACAATGCTTATTGGTCTAAATGATAAGTATGTAGGCGGTGAATTAAAAGTTTTAAATGATAGTAATCCTATAAAGCTTCGAAGGAGTGAGGCTGTAATTTTTCCAAGTAATTTTTTATATAGTCATAAGGTTGAGCCAATTATTGAAGGTGAGAGAAAGGTATTAGTAGTATGGATCCAATAGAGAGTTTTGCAACAAACAAATATGCTGTGATTGAAAAGATGATTACACCAGATGTTTGTAGAATGGTTTACAATTATTTTGTACTTAAAGCTTGTACAAATCAAGAATTTGCAGAGCCTACCGCACCAAATCTTTTATTCAGTCCTGCACCTTATCTAAGAGGATGTTATTGTGATAATTTAGCAGAAACTCTACTTGCAGAACTTGAGCCCATAATTAAACAGGTAACGCAAAAAAATGTTGCTCCCAGTTATAGTTACTCAAGAGTTTACATAACAGGTGAGGAACTACGTCCGCATACAGATAGACCCTCTTGTCAATATTCAGTCACTCTTAATATAGGTGGTGCACCTTGGCCTATTTGTTTTGGTGTGCATGATGAAAAATCAACAGACAACATATATAATTATGAATTAGGACAAGAAAAAAAAGTAAAAAAAATAAACAGCGTAGTGTTAAACCCTTGTGATGCGATTGTGTATAGTGGTGAAAAATTAGTTCATTGGAGAGACCCGTTAAAAGACGATCACTGCGTACAAGTATTTTTACATTATGTTGACCAAGATGATGAGAAATACAAACCTTATATTTATGATGGCAGGAAGAATATTGGGTACTTGAAAAAATAATGTCTGGCTATCTTACGGACTTTATTTACCACAAAAATACATTTCCAAAAAAGTTGTGTGACGAGATTATAACAGCTTACACAGACGAATTATTTAATAGATACACAAATCAAAATAATGACAGGCATTTAGGTGAAATACAGATTAGTGATCACAATGTTATTGATAAAAAGAATAGTTACATTAGAAAAAAAATAGAACAAGACATATACAATTTTATAGGCACTCTAATACAAGATTATAAACAAACAACTAATGCGGAACATCTTAAAGTAAACCAAGACATAGGATACTCATTGAGGCAGATGAGTGTAGGTGATTTTTATGCAGAACATGATGACGATGGTTATGGTGAAGAGACGGGTTCTAGAGTCTTGACTGTTTCAATATGTTTAAATCAAGACTATGAGGGAGGTGAGTTTACTTTTTTTAATGAAAACAAAATTTTAACTTTTAAAAAAGGGGATGTGTTGGTATTCCCGTCATCATTTATGTTTCCGCATGGAGTAAAAAAAATAACATCAGGAACTAGGTATCAATTACTGACATGGTTAAGGTAAATTTTTATACAGCTCAAACCGCTGCTAGAGGTTTTATACCAAGTATTAAAGAACAAATGATACCAGAGTTTGATTATTATTATTTTCACGATAATCACCCACAAGCAGAACCAGACAAAGGTTGGCATTATAGAAATATATTGCATGAATACAGGCAGTTGCCTAATCCAAAAAGACAAAGGTTAATAAAAATGTGCCCAAACTTTTTTTTCTTTGAAGAGTTTGATTACACTGTATGGGTTGATAACAAATTCTATCAACATAAAAAATTTTATGAACTATGTCTTGACATTATTGTAAATGAACAACCAAATTTTATGGTATGCACACATTTAGAAAACAGGACATTTCAAGAAGAAATGGACTTTGCTGAACATCATAAACTTATACCTGTAAACGATTTGGACAAAGTAAAAGAACATATGATAGGTGAATTTTATTCTACAGATACTTGTTGGCTTATACGTAAAAATACAGAAGAAAACCATATGATAGGTATGAAATGGTTTGATATAACAAACACTTGTTTTCAAAATGAATGTCGTGATCAATTAACAATATCAAGTTGTATAAACAAATCGTATCTAAGTATGAACCACAGTATACAAGAACTCAATGACTTATCATTTATTAGACATGTATAAAATATATGAACATCCTTTTGATACAAACACATTGGAGGATAATGTTGTAATTATAGACGTGCTACGTGCTGCAACTGTAGCTTCGATTGTTTGTATGAAAAAACCTTTAGTATACTATATGTCATCAGATGAAGATAAGATTAAAGAATTGTATAACGAAAATCCGTTGTCAATAACAATCGGTAAACCGGAAAAAAATAAACTTTTTACATATGCGTATGTTAACTCGCCCACTCGCATTTGGGATGGAGATTTTACTAATAAAGTAGTTTTACATAGATCACGAGCCTGTGGAGGGATGTTAGATCAATTACAAAACAAAAATGTTTTAATAGCAGGGTTCTGTAATGTAAGCGCTGTATCTCAATATATTGTAGATAGCAATCTTAATTGGGATATAGTTTGTTGTGGTTTTAATGCAGAGGAACCTAATGATGAGGATAAACTTTGTGCCGACATACTTACAAAGTACGTAACTAATAATCAAAACCATATATACAAAAAGTTAGAAAAGTCAAAGTCAGTAACATTCTTTGAGAAAAATCAACCTGAGTATCCTAAAGAAGATATCAAGATATGTTTGACACTTGATTTAGTTTCTTTTGTTATGAAAGGGCACAACAATATTATTTCGGTCATATGATACAAGTATACAACAACTTTTTTTCACCAAGCATGTATCAGTATATGGTAGATGACTCTCTTTCAGGTTGGAGACTAGACAGATACAGGATTGAAAAGGACCTGACAGAAAAGTTTTATACAGATGATTGCATACAACAAATGCAAAAGGTTTTTGAAAAAAAGGTTTCTTTATACCGAGCTTACTCTAATGCTGATACCCTTGCACCAAGATATTTGCATAGAGACAAAAACTCTACACATACAGCTATTTTATTTTTAAACAAAGATTATGATCCTGATTGGATGGGAGGCACAGTAATTTATGACAATGATCAAATGAACTATGTCGCTTTTAGTCCTAATAGATTAGTTTTGTTTAATGCACACCTTGAACATATTGGTACAAATTTTCAAAACACTCCAAACATGAGAATTATAAATGTGTGGAAAGTAAACTTAGATGCTCTTTAAATTTCCAAAACCTAAATTAAATTTAGATATTGTAACATACAGACCAGAAATTCTTGAAATGTATCCTATCGATCACACTAAAAAATTCATTCCTAGATGGTACAAGAATATGCCAGCCAATACATCTAACACACCCGTACATGAGCCGACACTAAAAGGTTGTGTGGCAGTACAAGATTTATTCAACAACGGAATAGTAATACCAATATGGTCTGATTGTGTTATGTATAAAGATGATAAATTTAATATTAGATTTGCTGACGGCCAAACAGATGTGCAGTTTCATCCAACACAACAATGGAAATATTATTTAGATGGTGAAAGATATCTACAATTTAAAATTATAAGCCCATGGGCTATTAGAACAAAATCAAACATAAAGTTTGTGTTTACGGGTTTTCATTGGGGTCTCAATCCTTTCAATATACACATACCCACAGCAATTATGAGATTTAAATATTCACACGGCACAAATATAAATGGTTTTCTTGATATGGAAAGCTTTAGTAAAGCTGCACTTAACGTTGGAAAACCTTTAGTTCAAATCATTCCGTTGACTGACAGACAAATAAAACTAAACTATCATGTAGAAGATACAAAGACCTTTTATGGAAACCAAAATAAATTCCGATTATATTTCATTAATGCACACAAGAGAATAGAAAAAAGATTAAAGGAGAAAAATGATACCTAAGAACGAAATAAAAAATCAAAAATTTAAAATATTTTGTGGTATGCCAATGTATGGTGGCATGCTTACAGAAAATACTTGCCATGGCTTACTAAGCTTACAGCAATACACACTACAAAATAATATAGGTTTGAGATTTCAATCTATGGGTAATGAAAGTTTAATTACCCGAGCAAGAAATACAATGGTAACAATGATGTTAGACCAGCAAGATTTTGTTGCAACACACATGTTGTTTATTGATGCTGATATTGGATTTGATTACACAAATATCGAAAGACTATTACAAGCTGACAAAGACGTAGTATGTGGCATATACCCCCGAAAGCACATACACTTTGAAAGAATGAAACAAATTATGGATGAACATCCTAACGCTACACCGGATGAAGTAGAGATAAAAGCACTTGGATACAATCTTAATTTTGACAATCCAAAAGAGTTAACTTTAGAAAACGGTTATTGCAAAGTCGAAGAGGCAGCAACAGGTATGATGCTTGTAAAAAGAGATGTATTTACAAAAATGCAAGAGGCCTATCCTGAAAGAAAATATGAGTCTGATCAAATCATAAATGGAGGCGCATTTAAGTCTGACAATTGTTATGATTTATTTCCTGTAGGACCTTATGAAACTGCAGGCCAAAAAAGATATTTGTCTGAAGATTATTATTTTTCAAGGTTGTATCAGGAAATAGGTGGTGAAATATGGGCAGATGTATCAATGCCTCTTACTCACTTTGGTAATAGAGCCTTTAGAGGACATGTTGGTAGTCTATTTAAAAGGAGACCATGAAAGAAGTTCTTATAAGAAAAGATTCTTTTTTTGTTACACAATATACTGGTGATAAAAATATTGTTGATGATCAGATAAGTTACGTGCAAAAGTACGATAAAGGTAGAGTCGTTTCAAATGTCGGTGGCTTTCAAAGTAATTACATAACTTTTGGTTTTGACGAATTAATTCTTTTTGCTACTAAAAAACTTAACGAAATAGGAGAAAATGTCAGATTAGCTGCTTTTTGGCTTAATGTAAATAAAGGAACAGATTGGAATGTCCCACATATACACACTCTTGAGGGGGGCTGGTCAGTAGTTTATTATCATAAAATGTGTTGTGATAAATGTCCTGTTGGATTTACTCATCTTGTGCCATGTGTCTTTCACGAAGAAATGAAGTATGCGCCAAACCAAGGAGATATTATATTCTTTGATGACAGAATACCGCATTGCGTTTACCCATGTAACCAAGACGGCCATGAGAGAATATCTATAGCTTTTAACTTTGACAAAATCAGAGATGCATCTTAACAATAAAAAAGATTGGGTCATAAAAACTAACCTCGGTGACATGACGCAAGTAAAGAAATTAGTGGACGATATTACAAAGGATGAGATAGATATACTACCTACAAGCAACCTCAGTACAAGAGGTAAAAATGTTGTTCAAAAAAAATTCAATCTTGAAAGCATAGCTGATGTAACAAATGTTATAGCAAATTTCATTAGGATACACATTAACAAACAAGTCAAAATAGCATCCGGGTGGACAGTATACGGGCAAGAGGACTCTTATCACACAATACATGTACATAGTTCTAGAGATAAAAATGACATAGCCACAGTGCTATACTTATCTACAGCAGAAGTCATAGACGGACATGAGGGTAATCTATTTCTTATACCTAAAGATGACGAATTCAAACAATTTAACCCAATTGTGGGAGATCTCTTTGTGTTTCCTACCTATGTTATGCATGGCACATACCCTCAAGGCAAAGGTTTGAGACAAACCTTAAATCTTGACTTTGAAGTCTTGTGAAAAATATAGTATATTGTCGAAATGCCCCTAGTAAATTTTAGACCAGCAGCCGGTATTAATAAAGAAGTGACTGATTATACAGGACAAGGTAAATGGACTGATGGAGATAATGTTAGATTTTTTCAAGGATCTGCACAAAAAATAGGCGGTTGGGAAAAATTTATACCTAAATCATTAGTTGGCGCTGCACGTGATCAACACACTTGGGTTGATTTAGATGGCACAAGATACGTTGCTATCGGAACAGATAGAAAATTATATGTAGTACAAGAGGGTATAGCTTACGATGTTACACCCTTAAGAAGAACACAAGCTAGAACTAACCCTTTCACCACTAATGGAACTACGTCAGTATTGGTTACTGACTCAGGACACGGAGCTGCTGAAGGATCATTTGTTACCTTCGATTCATTCTCAGCAATTGACGGACTTGATATGAACAATGAGTTTGAGGTCACATCAGTCGTAAACACTGCAGCATATGTAGTCACACACACCGGTACAGCATCAGGTACAACAGCATCAGGAGGCGGCACAGGTAATATGAACTACCAAATAAATCCTGGCCCAGAGTTTTCTGTACCTGCCTTTGGTTGGGGCACAGACGTATGGAATGTATCAACTTACGGAACACCTAGATCTACATCTAATGTAACATTACAAGCAAGACAATGGTCATTAGATAACTTTGGAGAAGATCTTATTGCAACTGCTTTAAATGCAGGAACTTTTAGATGGGATACATCAGCAGGTGTATCAACAAGGTGCGTTGCAGTAACTAATGCACCAACTGCTTCTAGATTAAGTTTAGTTTCTACACCAGACAGACATTTATTATTGATGGGCACAGAAAAAACAATTGGATCTACATCATCGCAGGATGATTTATTAATAAGATTTTCCAGTCAAGAGGACATCAACACTTATCAACCTACTGCAGAAAATACTGCAGGTTCTTTACGTATAGCTGATGGATCAAGAATTGTTGCAGCTGAAAGATCAAGAGGCCAAATACTCGTATGGACAGATACATCATTGCATTCAATGCAGTTTATTGGACCACCATTTACATTTGGTCTTAGACAACTAGGACAAAACTGTGGAATTATAGGACAACACGCTGCTGTTGATATAAATGGTATAAGCTATTGGATGTCTCAAGACTCATTCTTTCTATTTGATGGTTCAGTAAAAAAATTACCTTGCACAGTAGAGCAATTTATTTTTGATAATATAAATATTACTGCATCCGAGAATGCGTTTGTAGGACACAATGGTGAATACAATGAGGTTTTATGGTTTTATGCAAAAACTGGATCTGATCAAATTAATGCGGTAGTAGCTTACAATTATTTAGAACAGACCTGGTGGATCGGCACTCTTGATAGAACAACTTGGGTTGACAGAGAGGTATTTGACAACCCTATAGCCACTGAATATACAGCAAATACAACAGCAAATAATGAAGTTATATTAGGTTTGACAGACGGCTCATCACAACTATACTTACATGAAACAGGAAATGACGCAGACGGACAAGCAATGACAGCTTTTGTAAAATCAGGAGCAGTACAGATAGGCGAAGGTAATGACTTTGCTTTTGTGTCAAAACTTATACCTGATATTCAAGATCAAAGCGGTGTATTAAATGCTAATCTTGAATTTAAAAGTTATCCTAACAACAGCACAAGTGTGATCAAAACAGCAACTTTCTCTGACAATACTGACTTTGTAAGTTTACGTGGAAGAGGTAGAGAGTTTACTGTTAATCTTGTTTCTAATACAACAGGCACTGCATGGAGGGTGGGAACACAACGTTTTGACATACAACCCGACGGTCGAAGATAAGTGACTATAGACGTAAAAAGAACATACCTTGACGCTTGTATATATGAGTTTAAAGTCGATTACGATTTATCACAAGTCAAAGAATTTCTTAAAAAATTTGCATTTAAAAGAGATAATATGTTTACTACTTTTAGAGAAGTAGATGAAATATTACAAGAGCCCGAGTTGAAAGACTTTGATGCTTTTATAAAAAATGTGATTGTATCATTCTCTGAGAGAATATTAAAACTTCACTCACCTGAGATTGATAGATCATGGTTTCAAGCCTACGATCAAGGAGCACATCATCAATTACACATACACGACCCCTATGAAAATAGATACGCGCTTATCTATTATTTACAAGCCACAGAAAAATCGTCACCAACATTTTTTTATATGCCGGGACATCCTTATATTACTTGTAAAGAAATGTCTGTAGAAGCAGAAACAGGCAAAATAGTTATTTTCAATAGCTTCATACCACATGAAGTCCTTAGAAATGAAGATGATACGAGAATGATTTTCTCATGTAATTTTATTCTGAATGAAGATAATAAAATTTAGCTCACAATATAATACAGAAGAGTGGGGTAATAATTTACCGAGACCCAAACCAGCATTGAATTATATTCCTGAGGCTTACAAAAAACTTGAAAGATACATAGGAGGACATCCAAAGGATGGACGCAAAACTGTAAAAACATGTGTTCCCTTTTTGGATGCCATGAAGCATGGATACATGATACCTTTTTCAACCGATATAAGTTGTTGGTATGATGAAAAAGAACAACGAATGAATTTTGAAACTCATCCAAATTTAATTAAAAATGAGTACGAATTCGGTGTAAGTTCTCATCTTGATATACAGGTGCCTGAAGATTTACGATATAATAGACGAACAGTAGATAAAGTATTTAAGTTTGGAAACACTTGGCATATAAAAACACCACCAGGATATAGTTGTTTCTTTACACAACCAAACAATTCAAACCAACCTTTTCAAATAATAGATGGCATAGTGGATACAGATACATATTCTTTAATAATTGCTTTTCCTTTTTATTGGACAAGAGATTATCAAAGTCCATATATGATTAAACAAGGAGATCCTATGGTGCAAGTTATACCTTTCAAACGTGATGATTGGAAAGCAACATATGGATATTATGAAGATCAAAAAGCACAAAGAGCCGTTGCTTTTACTTTCAGTTCATGGTTTGAAAATGCTTACAGAAAAATAAATTGGAAGAAAAAAACATTTAAGTGAAACTGCTAGGTATGAGAGTCTGTGAACATGATAGCAGCTTCAGCTATTTTGATGGTAATAGTGTACGATACTTAAAAACAGAGAGAAAGTTTCAAGAAAAACATCACGGTGTAAATAGTCTTACTGATTGGGAGAATATTATTTATCGTGAATGGGGCATAACTTCTAATGATATTGATGAGATTGCGATTGTTATAGATGTATGGAGATACAATCTAAGCATACTTGATGATGGTTTTTATCCTAGTGTAAATTTTAATGATTTACATGCTAACTGTAAAGTAACTAGAATTAATCATCATTACGCTCATCACTTGAGTTGTTGGCCCATAATAAAAGATCCACATAAGTTTAGTGGATTCTCCTTAGATGGTTACGGAGACCATGACGTAGCATGGACTGTTTTCAAAGATCGACAAGTCAAGGACCACGGATCAAAAATAAGTCATGGATCTATTGGTTTGAGTATGAGTATGTTAGGAGCTGTTATGGAATTGAAGGGCGATGGATTAGACATAGCTGGTAAAGTAATGTCATTACAAAGCTACGGTAATATGGATCATGTTTTTTATAGATTTCTTCAACAGTTTGATATGACAGATATTGATCATATATTTTTACCAACTTATTATGGACATCAATGGAATAGAAAACTTGACTGGCTTCACACTGTGCATGAATATGTAGGTAACTTACTTGTAAATTTTTTTAAAAAATATTTTGATAGAGATGAAACCATACTCTATACGGGAGGTGTCGCACTAAATGTTAATTGGAATACAAAACTAAAAAAATATTTCAATATAGTTATACCTCCTCATACGAATGACGAGGGTTTGAGTTTGGGTGCGTTAGAGTTTTTAAGACAAAAACATAATTTAGATTATTTTAATCTTGAAAACTTTCCATTCTGCCAAACCGACGAAGCTCCTACTTCAGTGCCTAGCCAAGTGACAATTAACAAAACCGTAGAACTTTTAAAACAACAAAAAATTGTAGGCTGGTATCAAGGACATGGTGAACTAGGCCCAAGAGCTTTAGGACACAGGTCGATCTTAGCTGATCCCAGAAACAAAGATATGAGGGACAAAGTTAATCAGATAAAACAAAGAGAAGGGTTTAGACCTTTTGGTTGTTCCACCATAGACTCAAGTTTCTCCAAAAGTCCTTTTATGTTATATGCAGAAAATATAGATACACAAAGCTATCCAGCAGTGTCACATATTGATGGAACCTGCAGACATCAATTTGTAGAGTCTGGTCATCTTTTACAATTATTACAACAATTTCAAACGGATACTGGTTGTGGCACTTTGTTGAATACAAGCTTAAACATAAATGGAAAGCCCTTAGCCTCATACATATCTAATGCCCATGAAATATTTAATAATACACAGCTCGATGCTATAGTCATAGGCGATGAAATTATACAGAAGTGAAGGCACTTATGATGTTGTCAATCTTGACATATCAAACAAATGCACCTTAGCTTGTCCTTTTTGTGAAAGACAAAGTAAAAATTTTAACAAACAATTATTTAAGGATATGACAATTGATGAGTTTAAATTTGTTGCCGACAAATATGATGTGTTTTTTTGCGGACAGGTAAGTGACCCTATCTACAACAAAGATTTTAAAGCCATGCTGCAGTATTTATATGAGAACAATAAAGATACTTCTGTGCACACTGCAGCTTATAAAAACAATGAAAGTTTCTACATGGAATTGTTTGATGCGCACCCTAAAGCCATGTGGGTATTTGGTATTGACGGTTTACCAAACAGCAGTTCACAACATAGAATTAATCAAAAAAGCGAAAAACTTTTTAACATAATGATTAAAGCAAAATCTATTGGTATGAACGTAGTATGGCAGATGATTGTTTTTGACTATAATGAGAAAGATATTAAAACTTGTGAGTACACAGCTAAACAATTAGACATAGGCTTTAGACTCATACACTCAAATAGATTTGAAGATAATAACCTTAAGCCAAGTAAAGATAACTATATCAAAAAGACTAACGAAATTGGCACTAGGCTAGAGCCTGCGTGTTTCAAAGGTCGTGAGTTAGGACACTCTGCGATGGGATACATAACACCTTGTTGTTGGCTTGCAGAGGGTAACGTTGAACAGAAGTATCCTGACCTCTGTAATAGCAAAACGAAAATTAGTAATAAAAACTTTAAAGAGATACAAATAACAATTGCTAGCTTTAAACATATGCTGAGGACTGATCCTAAAGCAGCTCCCTTAAAATGCTGGGAAAAGTGTTCCAATAAATCGACTTCCCACAAAAGATATATTGATGTATAAGTAAATATGGCAAAATTAGTCCTCACAAGATTTCCTGATGCACCTGATGAATATGAGAGGCAACAGCAATCTGAGCTAATAAGACAGCTTGAGGCATTGATAGAACAACTAAATACACAGTATACTCTTGAAACACAAGAGGAGGCGACTAGAAGATCGGTATTTCTGAATGGCTGATGTTTTTAAAAGATTTATTGCAAACCTGACTACAACAGATTTGACCACAGTATTTACTGTGCCTACTGCAAATGTGGCAGCTACACCTCCTGTTCCAGTATCAACTTTTATTGTCAAAACAATTAATACTCACAATTACGATGGGTCAAATGCTGTAACTGTTAACGTAGATCATAATGATGGAAGTGCGGATTTTCAGGTGTTTCAGGTAGATGTTTCTGCTTCTAATACAAATACTATTAACTCAAGTATTGTATACCAAGAGGGTGATTCACTTAAAGTACAGGCAAATGCTGCTAGTAGAGCCATGATAGAAGTTTCTCTTTTAGAAATAAAACAACAACTATAAACCTATTGATTTCATGTTTTTATACCTATAAAACTATAATATGGCAAAAATTGTAGATGAACCATATATTCTACGCTATGACATTATTGGTGGCAAACAAGTCCCCGTTTATAGTGCAAAAGTAGAAACAACGGTTACAAATACTAAAACAGGACATGAGTACAGCTCCCATGAAGAAGTTGAAGCTGATATCGCCAACCCTGCAACTGATACTACTGAAGAAGATATAAGAAGAGATGTGCATGTTACTGCACCAAATTTACTTAGTGGAGCAGAAACAGGGGAATGATAGATGCTAAAAAATATTTTTAAAAGTGCAA
>CAACVD010000108.1_pt2 | contig 21209 bp, 35 predicted proteins | sample 2381771 | NCBI WGS metagenome assembly CAACVD01 (sample SAMEA5211965, study PRJEB30684) | marine metagenome | biome: Marine; feature: Epipelagic; material: Water | collected 2015-10-15 | depth 15 m | reverse complement strand
CAGCATTGATTCCGACAGCATCCTCCACCTCAAATCAACTCAACCTAACATCTACTTTGAAGACACTGACGATGCTAAATCATGGAGATTAGAAGCGGGTGCCGTCTTTAAGCTGCAAAACGTTACCACTGGCAGCGAAGTATTTAGGATTGACCAAAGCGACAACGTGGGAATCGGGACATCTGCAATAACAGGTTACAGCGGTCAGTCAAATATATTTCTAGGCGGCACTGGCAATATCTATTCCGATTCAGCGGCATCTGCTGACGCTTCTTTGAGTATTAGCCAAAATGCTTATTTTGACGCAGATGGCTCTTGGGAAACACGGGTAACTGATGAAGCCTCTAACTATTACCAAAATGCTGGAACGCATGGCTTTCGTGTTGCATCTTCCACGAGTGCTGGCACAGACATTACTTGGCTTACAGCTTTTTTAATCAAAAATAACGGCAGCCTGACCATGAATGGTCAAGCAGGGTCATCCCCAATCTTCGAGATGATTAACAACGACGACGAAGATACAGACACAGGTCGTGAAACAACTCTTAGGTTCTCAGGTCACAGGTCAGGCGGCGAAGATGTCGTAAATGCCCAAATATCAGGACATCACGACGGCTCTGCTGACGATGATAAAGGGCTGTTGTTCTTTTACACGAATAACGGCAGTGGTTTGAATCTAGCAATGAAGATTCGTCACACAGCGGCAGTTGAGGTTACTGGCGCATTAAGCAAAGGCTCTGGTTCGTTCAAAATCGACCATCCGTTACCGGCAAAGACTAATACCCATCATCTTGTTCATTCATTCATCGAAGGCCCAAAAGCCGACCTAATTTATCGCGGGAAAGTTGATTTAGTTGCGGGTTCAGCAACGGTGAACATAGATACAGCAGCAGGAATGACGGAAGGCACCTTCGATGTTCTCTGTGATGATGTCCAGTGCTTCACTTCAAACGAATCAGGATGGACGGCAGTTAAAGGTGCAGTCTCCGGCAACACTTTAACAATCACCGCGCAAGACAATACTTGCACTGACACTATTTCCTGGATGGTTGTCGGTGAACGAAAAGACCAGCACATGATAGACACCGAATGGACGGATGAAAACGGCAAGGTAATTGTCGAACCACCTAAAGAAGATACGGAGACGGAGAATTAGAAATGACAGCAACATGGACAGTTTCAACAATGGAACGAACTTTAACTGACGGCGACTTGAGCGACGTTGTAACGACTCTGCACTGGCAGGTAACAGACAGTGAGACAGTCGGGGACGTAACGCACTCAGGCCGTTGTTACGGCTCTGTAGGACTTGCCGAGCCAGGTGACTCGTTCACTCCGTATGCCGACATAACTGAAGAACAGGCCATTGGCTGGTGTAAAGCAGCTATTGGTGATGAGCAGGTTGCTGCTTACGAAACGTCAGTGGCAAATCAAATCGCATTAGCGAAAAACCCCACAACCGGAACAGGAGTCCCATGGTGATTGAGCTGAAGTTGGAAATAGCGGAGATCAACAGCATTCTGAATGTGTTAGGCGAACTGCCTAGCAAGTCTGGCGCTTGGCCTTTGATCGTCAAGATTGAGACCCAGGCGAAGGCGCAACTGCCGGAGCCAGAGGAAGAAACCGAAGAACCGGAAGCGGCGATTCAGTGACACCCTCGCAAAAAGCGTTAGCTGAGATCGAAGCGCATCAACGCGAATGTGTCATTCGCTTTGATGCTATTGAGCGCAGATTAGAGTCGGGCGCAAAAAAGATGAATCGTTTAGAGATGATGATTTGGGGGATCTACCCCGTCATGTTCGGAACGATTATCGCTACCAAGTTTTTAGGAGTTTGACATGAGTGATGGAAATATCTCTCTACCTCAATGGAGCTTAGGTCTGGTCGCTGGAGCCATATCGCTGGCAGTCGCGTGGGGAGTTTTACAAAGCAACGTCGCGTATGCCGAAGAAGAACGGCAAAGAATAATGGCTATAGCTGAGCAAGCCGCAAAAAAGGCTCAAGCAAATGGTCAGCAAGTAGCCGTAAATTCTACGAAGCTAGAGGTTATCGTGCAGTCACTGTCAGAGCAGAAAGAGATTCAACAGAAGACCAACGAACAAATAGCAGCCCTAGTCCAAGCGATGCTGGCGAAGGAATAACGTATGACCCGGCTAACCCAAAGCTGTTCTGCGATCTTCGTGAATACAAGATGCTCGCAACAATCCAACCGCCAGCGAGGCGCAAGGACGTAGCGATGGATTGGCTGCGTTACAACTTTAGAAAATGCACTTACGGCAACAAGATCTTTGTGCAGAACCAAGGGCCGCTTACGTTAGGCACTGCTTGGGATTCTGAGGTGTATCAACTCACGCTGGATCTACAGGCGCAAAGTGAGCGTGCCACCCAAGCGATTCGTAAAAAGAAGGTGCTGTGATGGGCGAGACGATGCTGATTTTTATGATGATTTGCGTTGAAAAGGGAATGCTTGAAAAGCCTATCGCCAACGAGGCATTTCAGACGCTGACTGGGTGCTTAGATTATGCAGTCAGTTTGAACTGTCAGAACGTGAATAAACTGAACGGCATTTGCGTCAGCGGCCAAAACCGATTCTTTGAGTGTCACTGTCGCCCCAGAACAATCAAACGTAGCGAAGCGGGTTCGACGATCCTTTTCAGAGATCCAGAAGTATCTGGGGACGATAACTAACCATGAGTCCGAAGAAGCTACAAAGTGAGAGCCGGTACGAATCGTTAGACCTAGATCAAGACGGAACCGTGAGCGATGAAGAACTGGAAAAGGCAGACCGCATCCTTGAGATGGAAATCGCTGAAGAAAAGTCTGATTCACAGCGCCGTATGGCTTGGGTATGCCTTCTATCGGTTCTCGTACTTACAGTTTTGTTGGTCTCTCCGGCTGTCGCAGAAACTAGAGTCGATGCGCTCTCGGATCTAGTCGGTTTGTTCTATATCTCAATGGCCGGTGTTATCGGCGCACACATGGGTGTGCAAGCGTGGATGAGTAGACGATGAGTTTGCTTACTTCACTCATAGGCCCAGCAACTCAATTACTAGACAAAGTAATTGAGGATAAAGACCAGAAAGCACAGCTCGCGCATGAGATTGCGACGATGGCTGAGCGGCACGCACAAGAGCTTGCGCAAGGACAGCTAGAGATAAACAAGCTGGATGCAAAGGGAAACTGGTTCCAATCAAGTTGGAGACCCTTGGCCGGTTACGTCACCGTATTGGGAATGGCAATCAACTTTCTCGTTAGTCCTATTGCTGCTGGATTTGGCGTAACGATTCCTCAAGCAGATGCATCAGTAATGATGCCTCTGCTACTTGGTATGTTGGGGTTAGGTGGTGCTAGATCGTTTGAGCGCATCAAGGGTGTAGGCAAGTAACGTGTCTCGTTTAATCGAAATGCTCAAGTTGCATGAAGGTGTGCGTAGTCACGTTTACCTGTGTAGCGCTGGCTACGAAACGATAGGCGTCGGCAGGAACATCAGCGAGAACGGGATCGGACTCTCAGACGACGAGATCGACTACTTGCTGCAAAACGATGTAAATCGTTGTGCAGCAGAGCTGAGCCGAGAATACCCGTGGTTTGAAAAGCTGGACGATGTGCGGCGTGATGCAATCACTGACATCTTTTTCAATCTCGGTGCTACTAGATTCCGAGGCTTCCGCAAAGCAATCGGCTACATGGAGTCTCAAGACTACATTCTTGCCGCGCATGAATTTAGAGATTCAATCTGGGCTGACCAGGTAAAAGGTCGAGCTGACACGCTGACCGACATGATTGAGACAGGATCTTATGGCACTGCTTAACATCGCAATACCACCAGGGGTCGTGAAGAACGGCACAGAGTTTCAGCAAGCTAATGCTTGGAATGATGCGAACCTTGTGCGTTGGTACGAAGGCAGCTTACAGCCCATAGGGGGATGGCGAGCGAGAACGACCACGCAGATGTCTGGCGTTGCAAGAGCCATAATCAACTACCGTGACAACAGTGCGAACAGACGCACAGTCGTTGGCACCAACTCCAATCTCTACTTCATCGCAGAAGATCAAACGGTCTCTGACATCACTCCGGCTGGTTTCACCACCGGCAACGCTAACGCGACACAAAACCTCGGTTATGGTGGTTTGACTTGGAACACCTTTGCTTGGGATACGCCTCGGCCAGACCAAGCGTATGCACCCGCCGATACCTGGTCGTTAGCAAACTTTGGTGAGAACGTGATTGCTTGTAGCACCAGTGACGGAAAGCTGTATGAGTGGGCTAACAGCGCATCATCGGCGGCAGCGTTGTTAAGCAACGCGCCGACGAATTGCACAGCAGTGCTGGTTACAGATTCGCGTCAAGTCATGGCGTTGGGTGCCGATGGCGTGGGAGCCAAGGTTGCGTTCAGCGATCAAGAGCAAACGAATGTTTGGACGCCAGCATCGACTAACGCAGCCGGTTCACAGATTCTGCAAACCAACGGCAACTTGATCCTCGGCAAGCAACTGCGCGGTGAAACGCTCTTGCTCACCACCACCGATGCCCATGTTGCTAGGTTCCAAGGCCCACCGTTTATCTTTGGCTTTCAACAGGTCGGCACAGGCTGTGGCGCAGTGAGCGCCAATGCCTGTGTGGTGGCGAACAACGCAGCGTATTGGATGGGCAAGCAAGGGTTCTTTGTCTATAACGGGAGCACCAGCTCGCTCAGGTCATCAGTGGGCGACTTCTTGTTTGAGGACATCAACGAGTCCCAATCGTCAAAAGTGTTTGGCGTACTGAACTCAGCATTCCACGAGATTATCTGGTTCTACCCGTCTAGCGACTCAATCGAAAATGATCGTTACGTCATCTACAACTACCGCGAGAACACATGGTCTATCGGTAGGTTAGCTCGCACTGCGGGTGTTGATGCGGGTGTATTCAACTACCCCAACTACGTCAGCTCTGACGGATACGTCTTTGAGCATGAAGCGGGTTATGCCTATGACTCTGGCGATGAAGTGTTTGCAGAGACCGGGCCGATACAGCTTGGCAATGGTGATCGTTTAGCCGTAGCTCGACAGCTAATAAGCGATGAAACGAGCGCAGGAGCTGTCACAGCTACGTTCAAGACACGCAACTACCCTACTGCCACCGAGAGCACACACGGCCCCTTCACGCTTACACGCACGCCTACGGCGGTGCGTTTTCAAGGGCGACAGATACAGATGCGAGTGACAGGTGCAGCGCCAGAAAGTTGGCGTGTTGGAACAATGCGTTTGGATGTTGTGCCAGGGAGTGCGCGGTGAGACTGCCTTCGCCACCACCCAACTACCAGGTTAGCTATCAATCTGCACTTTCGGTGCAGATTGAGCAAGCTGACGATTTGAATCACAAGAAGCTGCAAGACATTGAAGTCGGTGAAGCGCGTCTAATCCTGCGCGCACCCAACGGTTCACGCTTCAGCGTGACCGTTGATAACTCAGGCAACTTATCGGCGACAGCGTTATGAGTTTGGTTCTGTCAAAACAATCGGCATTAGAGGTTATGACGCCTTACCGAGATCTACTTGAATCTGCCATTGAATACTGTGGCGGCACCCATCTCTTTGAAGATGTTGTAGAGATGGTGGAAACAGGCCAGATGCTTTTTTGGCCTGCACAAAAAAGCTGTCTAGTGACCGAGGTTGTGGACTATCCGCGCAAGCGTCTTTTGCACGTTTTCTTAGCCGCTGGATCGTTAGAAGAAATCAAAGAAATGGAGCCGTCAGTCCGAGCGTATGGCGAGTATTTGGACTGCGAGGCAATCACGCTGAGCGGTCGTAAGGGCTGGACTAGAGCATTGAAAGGCATGGGTTATCACCATGTTCACACCACAATGGGCAGAAGTATATGAGCGTGTTGTTAAACTCTTTTCTCAATAACAACTTCATGGGTGGTGTCGCTGGCACACCGGGTGAACCAACGTCAGACCCGACCAGCGGTTATGTGCCTATTCCAGCGCAACAAATAGTTTCGCCAGAAGTTGCCGAGTTTTACGGCGGCATCCTCAATATCGCGCAACCCGACGCAAGCTACTTTGAGGAGTTTCCCTTGCCGGGTGTTTCTGGTGCCGGAGGTAGCGGCACTGGCCTGAATGTGTCAGACCCTTCCGAGGTCGTTGATACACGCATCGACTACACAGATCCCGCGATCTACGAGCCAGCGGTTCAAATACTTCAACAAGCATTGCAAGGTGGTGCAGATCCAGTAGCTGTGAACGAAGCCATGAATGATCTTGTCAGTGGTGGTACGTCAGAGATGGGGATGTACCAGCCACCAATGACGGGGCTTATGGATATGCAGTCGTTTATTTATGACCGTGACCCATTGATTCCCCAATACGACGACACCGTTTTGCGCGATCAAATGTTTGAGCTGCAAAACCGTATAGATCAGTTAGAGATACCAGACTTTAGGCAGTTTGATCCGAGTGGTCTACAAGCACAGATTAACGAGCTAGCAACAGCTCAGCCGATGGATACGTCGCAGTTTTTAACTGCGGCGGATCTACCGACATTCCAGCAATTTGATCCGACTGCCCTACAGACTCAAATCGACCAATTGGCTATGGCACAGCCGATGGATACTTCACAGTTTTTGACTGCGGCAGATCTACCAACTTATGATACAACTGCACTTGAACAAGACATTGCAGAACTAAGAGAACAACTCAACAGCAACACCGCCTTTAGCTCGACTGCTGGACTAACAACGCCCACCTTTCAAGGCATATTGCCTGATTTTGGTGGCTTCAACGTCAGGTAATCGACATGGCCGGTGGTAACAAACAACAGTCTCAGCAGAGCTTCGATCCAGAGATTAAGCAAAGGCTTTTGCAAGTCTTTGACACTGGGCGGGATCTCGCACAACAGCCTTTTCAACCTTATCTCAATGCGACTGTCGCACCCGCTTCACCTGCTCAATTACAAGGGATGCAAGCAGCGGCTGACATCGCTCGGTCAGGCGTTGGGCAGCAAGGCGTACAACAGGCGATTGATTCGGCTGCAAACGTTGCCAGTTTTAGGCCGGATATTTCTACGTTTGATGTGAATACGGGCGCTAATGTTGCGAACATAAGCACTGATCTCGGCGTATCTCCAACGTCAATCTCCGCGTTGCCCGATGTCGCTGCTATGCAACTTGGTTCGGTTGACGCGATCCAAGCGCCAACTATTGGGTCACAGGCCGTACAAGCTCGTGACATTGGCGCCCTTCCTACTGTTCAAGCTCAGCAAATTGGTGCCATTGACGCAGTTCAAGCGCCTGGGGTTCAAGCTGGGATGCTGCGAGACACCAACCTAGACCCTTACATGAATCAGTTTACCGATTCGGTGGTGGATACAGCTCTAGGCGACATTGAGAGAGCACGGCAGCAACAACAGGTAGCAAACCGTGCTCGTGCAGTTAATGCTGGTGCTTACGGCGGCACAGGCGCTGCTCTATTAGAAGCGCAGACTAACGAGGCTGCTTTGCAGCAAGCGGCTCGCACAGCGGCAGACTTGCGTAGACAAGGCTTTGAGAGCGCAGCAGCTCGTGCAGAGTCGGACATCAATCGTCAACTGACTGCGGACACTGAGACCGGAAGACAAGGCATACAGACCGGCTTAGCGGCTCAGGATGCGAATCTGAGGGCTTCATTGGCTAACCAGCAGACCGGCCTTACAGCCGGTCAGCAGAACCTACAAGCGGAACTAGCCCGACAGCAGGCTAACCAAATGGCCTCGCTGCAAGCTCAGAGTGGATCGGCAGAGAGAGCGCAACAGGCGGCTACAGAAAGCGCACGATTGGGTCAGCAAGGCCAGCTTTCAGCACAAGACTTAACTGCTAGGAATCTGCTTGCAAACCAAGCACAAGACCTTAGTGCGCAACAGGTAAATCAGGCTTCTGAGTTAGATCGTCAACGATTGAATGCAGCGAATGCACTCGCTGCCGGGCAATCAACCGCACAGCTTAGGTTTGATGCAGCGCGTTCTAACCAGGCAGCAAACCTTGAGGCTGCACTAGCGCAAGCTCAGCTTGAATCGAATCTAGCACTAGCTCGGCAACAAGCCGAGCTAGATGCGTTGGGTTTGAATTTACGAGGTGCGCAATCCTTAGCCGGATTGTCCGAAGCACAGCGTAACTTGGCGTTTGGTGATGCTGCTTCCTTAGAGGCTGTGGGTGAGCGTCAACGAGCCTTGGCGCAAGAAACCCTAGAAGATCGTTATAAGCGATTCCTTGAAGAACGCGAAGCTCCCTTGCGTGCCTTTGATGTCTTGCGTGCTGGTGCAGGGATTCTGCCCTCTCCGATTACGCAGAGAACAAGAGGCAGCGGTTTCCAAATTCTATAGAGGTTCAACATGGGTCAGATGTTAGCTGCGCTGGCTATGAAAAGAGCGCAACAAAAACTAGGCGAAAAGATGGCGACGTTGGGCGATGTAAAAGACGGCAACTTTAAGAAGCTGGCAGAGGATCGTTTAGATAAGAGGCTACGTCGCGCAGAAGCTATTAAAGAAGACACCGAGAAACTTGCCAGAGACCCTAGCGAGTTTATGAGGGAACGCACGGAAGGTCTGCTGAACCCGCGGACTGCCATCAAGCAACAGCTCTTAAAAGAGGGTTTCCCAGAAGACGCAATAGACAACATCTTAGGAAAGATGTTTGTCGCAAAAGAGCAGGAGGAAAACCGTGGCATCCTTAGATGAACTAATGAAGCGCAACGCATTGTCTCAGTTGAGCGCTGACGCTCAAATGAGTCCTGTTCCTACGACTGAGTTAGAGCGTCAACAGGTCATCCTGCAAAATCGTTTGCAGGATGTAGATGCGCTTGGTCGTCAAGCCATTGAAGCAAGACAGCGTGCAGTCACTTTAGCGCCCCCTGCGGTCATTCCACCGCGACAAGACTTTTTAACGCCGTCTGGTAAGGGCGGCGTGATGGATTTTGTGAAGGGCATACTGTCTCAGCGTCTGCAAGCCAAAGGCTTGCGACGCGATCCTTTAGACGTTGCACGGCAGAACTTAATTAATCGGCAAGGCTTTGACGAGCAAATTTCGGCGCTTGGAAGACAGGCTGAAGCCACACAAGCGCTCTCTCAGCAAATGAGAGAGCGTGCGATTTTGCAAGCTATGAGAGCTGGCCTAGATGTAGACCCTAGAATGGGACTATCTAACGAGGCGGCAATTGCAAATGAAATCAATCGCCGAGGGCTTGGCTTCGATCCACAACAGCAATTCGATTACGACTTATCACAGCTAGATTTTATCAATTCCGGTAACGCCGTAGATTTTGCTAACAAGCTAGCGGCAGATGGAAGGATCACACCTGAGCAAGCGGCGTTAGTCGCAACAGCAAGCACTGCCAATAAAGCTGATGTATTAAAGAACCTGGCTATTGAGAACGACTTGGGCCAAGGGCTTAGAGAAATTCGCGACCTTCAAGGCAACATCATTGAAGGGCCAGACCAGGACACCAGGATTTTATCGAAGCGATATAATTTTGCGCCAACAGGCGATGACTCAAAGTCCCGCACTCAGACTCTCACTTTGTTGCTAGACATAAACTCTCCCGCAAACCAAACAAGGCGTGCCGAAAACTCTTTGCGGTTCACTCAAATCGTGCCGCAACTTACAGAGGCTGTGCTGAGCGGTCAAAAAGACATATCTGGCAAAGTTGTCGGACGTTTGCCAGAAATCGCAAGAGACTTCATTAACGAAAGCGGTCGAGACATCCAATCACTAGCTGGGGCTATCGCCCAACAAAGTCTCAGGGAGACTTTGGGCGGTCAATTTGCAGTGCAGGAAAACATACAGCTACAACAAAGATTCTACGATCCGACTTTGCCGCCCATTTTCAATCTAGCCCGTATCCGTCGATCTCAAAAAATCAATACTCTTTTGAGTGCCGAGATTGACCGACTCCAAAATCACATGGAGAGGTATGGTTATATCGAGAACGGGCCACGAGATAGTAATGGTCGTCCTATCGGGTTTAAGCGCAAGAAGATGTCAGAAATTCTGGAAGAACTTGGTGCTGGCGAAGACGGTTTAGGTTCTTTGATGGACGAATTCACCCGCGATGATGCAGATCAGCTTCTGAATTACCTAGAAAAAGGCGGCGATGCCTTACAACAGGTTTACAAAGGTGAAACCATCGAAACATCTATACTTAAAAAATTAGACGAATTTTTAGCAGAAGCAGAGGGCTAAAATGGCTGCGTTGACAAACGATCAAATCACGGAACGTCTGCGTAACTTAAATAGACCGGCAGAGGAACAAACTTATTTCGAGGAACTGCGCTCCAATATCGGCCCTAGCGCGAATGCAGCTTTGCAGGATTTTATTGCTGTTGTATCTGACCCAATCGGCACGGCAAAAAACACTTACGATTTAGGCGTAGGACTGTATAGCCTTGCTACGGACGGAGACGCGCCAGAAGAAGAAATAGCAAGGGCTTTGGGCGATTACTACGTTGACCGTTACGGATCGTTAGAAGCATTCCAAAATTCTGCGAAAACAGATCCTGTGGGTGTAGCGCTAGATCTTGCGTCAGTTTTTAGTGGCGTGGCGGGTGGAGGCAGAGCCGGTATAACGCTTAGTCAAAAAGTTTCTGAAAAGGCTGGTGCGACCAAAACTGCTGAATTCTTGTCAAAACTGGAAGGCAGCAAATTGTCTGATGCGGCAAGGAGCGCGTTGATATTAAGCGATGTCGGGTCAGGTGCAATAGTAGGCAGAGCTGCAAAAGCTCTGCCTGAAGCGTTGGGGCAAGCGGCAGCTACGACTGCCGGTGTTATCTCTGGTGCTTCCGCTGATTCAATCTTGCGAGCTGGCGAAGTTGGTCGTCGATCCATGCCTTTTGGCAGCAGAGCTAAACGATTCCAAGATACCGCAGCAGGAGAAGGCAATCTAAACGTGAGTCCTGAACAGTTTGCTAGTGATGTTGATGCGGCTGGTACGGCGTTGCGAAACCGTATTAGGGATCAATACTTGCAAGGTAAGAGCGAAATAGATATGGGCGGAACGAATGTTTTTGGTCAACAGGAGACCAGAACCATAGTGCCCCGATTAAATATGGCTCCCGAAGTAAAGACGACTGTTACTGTTCCACCCCAGGTAAATAGGCCATTCTTTAGCCAAAGTTTTTCAAAACTAGCGTCTATTAAGAAAGAAAGGGACGCTGCTAAGGGTGATTTTTCAGATGCGGAAACATTTGATGAATTGACTACCAATCAAGCAATAGACCGGATAGAGGCGGAAATTATTGAGTTTTCCAAATCTCCTTTACCAGACAAGGAAGCGGCTTTTCGTTTGAGGGCAAAACTCGACAAGCTAGATTACAAGCCTGGCACACCAGAGTTTGCGTTTAGAAATGATTTGCGAGCAAACCTTTCTACTCAGCTAAAACAAGATCCGCAGTACAAAAAAATCGTAGAAGACTTTGACCAAGCGAATCAGCTGGCTGATGAGATATTTTCAGAGCTATCGTTAGGCAGAACGAAAAACACCAGCCAAAAACTGCGCAAGCTACAAAGCGTTACACGCAACAACGTCAACACCAACTTTGGCCGTAGGGTTGATCTTTTAGCAAATCTCAACCCAGACATTGACTACGATCCCATAGACGTAGCGAGCGCTTTGTCATTGCAATCGACGCAGCCAATGGGCGGGTCAAGAATTGGTCAGGCTGGCGCTCAAACGGGTGGCATCTTGTCTGCTGGACAAGAAGGCACCTCTATACCGCAAATGGTTCTTAGTGCTGCCGCCGCTTCTGGCGTTAACCCCAGAAACGTCGGTAGAGCAGCTTTCACTGCTGGTCGAATCGGGAAAGCTGTTTCCCCAATCACAGTGCCTCTTGGCGGTATTTTGCCACAAGTTTCTAACGCTGCATTTGCGCTTGAGCGAGCTGACCCAAGGGTCAATGACACTGACATAGAAGAATTAAGACGAAGATTGGAGGCGGCTGGTGTCATTAGGTAAAAAGAAAAAGAAAAGCACTGTTAATGCGGCTGGCAACTACACCCAGCCAACGATGCGTAAGAACCTTTTTCAGAAAATCAAAGCTGGCAGCAAGGGCGGCAAGCCCGGCCAATGGTCTGCGCGTAAGGCGCAGCTTTTAGCTGCCGAGTACAAGCGCAAAGGTGGAGGTTACACAGGCTAATGCACAAAAAGATCGGTAAAAAACCCATGAGCCGTAAGCAATACGCTACTGCGGTGATGAAGAAAAAGAAGAAAGGCAAGAAGCGTAAGTGAAAGCACCCCAACGCAGACTTAAGAAGTGGACAGCGCAAAACTGGCGTACCAAGAGTGGACGTAACAGCACCCAGGGGCCAAACGCCAGCGGTGAACGCTATCTGCCTGAGAGTGCTATCAAAGCACTCTCAGACAAAGAGTATGCAGCGACAACCCGTAAGAAGCGTAGGGATCTCAAGAAAGGCAAGCAACACAGTGCGCAGCCTAAGAAGGTAGCTAAGAAGACTCGGAGGCACCGAAAGAAATGAGGCTCACAGACGCCGAGAAAGCGCGTCTAAAGCGCGTAGGTCTATCTAAGTTAAATACGGTCAAGCGCACGCCAAGTCACCCTACAAAGAAAGCTGTGGTCGCTGTACGCGATGGTGACTCGGTGAAGGTGATTAGATTCGGTGACCAGAAGATGGGTCACAACTACAGCGCCGAAGCTCGTAAGAGCTTCAAGGCGCGGCACGCAAAGAATATCGCTAAAGGGCCTACAAGTGGCGCTTGGTGGGCAAATAAAACCTTTTGGTCTGGCCCCAGCGGTAGCAAGAAGTCCCCACCCAAGGGGCAAAAACAGAAGTTCGGTAAAACATAAGGAGCAAGCTATGGCTTACGGCAAAATGCAGATGAAGAAGATGGGACGCAAAGGCATGATGAAGGCGATGACATCGCCTACTAAAAAGAAGATGAAGCCAGCATTCCCACCTAAGTAATTTTGGGCCAATTTTGGGCCAAAAATTTACTTATCCTGCGATATACCTAGAACATGGCGAACTTATAAGACTCTAAAACCCAGTGTTTTAGACTGTTTTTGTTCGTTGAGTTCTTGGTATATCACTCAAACTAGCATTCAAAATCCCCCGGTGGAAACACTGTGTCGGTTCGAGTCCGACCCCGGGTACCATCTAAGCTATTGATATAATTAAAATAAATAACAACCGTTCAAAACGCAAGCCGTTTTAGGGGACTGCATTCCGGTTGATATTGGGCCAATTTTGGGCCAAATTGAACATCTTGAACAAAACAAGGTGTCTATGATCACGAAACCGCGCAAGGAAACCCGCAACGGTACAACCTACTACCGAGTGCGTATTAGGCGTAAGTCTAAGGGTTTATCCGTCGATGAATACTTCCTTAAACGATCCGAGGCTGTAGCTTTCATTCGCAAGGTCGAAGGCGATCAGACACCTGTTCAAGTCAAGGCCAAAGGCATGACGTTGAACGCCCTTGTGCGGTGGTGTGCTGAGAATCCTACAAAGGTCGGTAAATCTAAATATCAGCCTTACAGCGAAACTACCCTTAAAAACTCGTTCAGCCGTTGGCGCAAGATATGCGCCTATAACGGCTTTGGGTATGTGCTTCTTAGCAACCTCACATACGAATCGGTAAACAACCTTTTCGACCAAATGCAGGAGCAATATGGCTGGGGTTCACAGACTCGCTATAGGAACGAGTCTGTGCTGAGTGGACTGTTCAATAACGCAGTGCGGAATAACCTCATAAACCGCAATGTGATGCGTGATGCCCGTAACCGATTCAAAGAACCAAAGCGACGCAATCGTTTAGTCACTGAGGATGAATTCAACCGATTGTCAGATGCTTGCGATGATCTCGACATGGATCGGTTAAAAGCATGGCTGCACGTTATCTGGGAAACCGGCGCTCGCAGGGGTGAGTTGTTAAAACTCACCTGGGATTGTGTGGAGCCGATACCGCATGAAGTCTTGGGTGCTGAGCTTATCTTCCGCGCTGACACCACCAAGAACCAACAAGAGAAACGATTGTTTATTACAAAGCCTACCCTGGCACTTCTGGAAGATGCCAAGGTTGATGATCGATATTGTTTTCACGAAAGCACGCTTTACAAAGATTTTGACGACGTGCGACATCACGCAGGACTAGCGCAACCAGATCCCATCTATGGTGAAACGATCACGTTTCACCATCTCCGCCATGCGCTTGCAACTCGGCTCGCTCAATCAGGGGCGACGCTTGACGAGCTGATGACGGTCGGCGGTTGGAAAACCACTAGCCAGGCAGAGCGCTACTTGCACCTCGTCAACGAGCGTGCGAAGACTGCCCTATTACGGTTGCACAAATGAAACTTGTCGAACAAATAAAACAATGTTACATTCCTGGCACACTAAAGGGATGTGACATGACAGAAAAAACAGTAGGCGAGCGATTAGCAAGTTTACGTCGCGCTAATAACTACTCACTGCGCACAGTCGCAGAGGCAGTAGGTAAAAGCGCAGCAACGGTTCTTCGCTGGGAAAACGGTGAAAGTGATCCCAGCCGCGCCGACATCGTAAAACTTGCAGAGCTTTACAACCAAGATGCTGTTTGGTTGCAGTGGGGTGTCAAACCTCGCAACACCGAAAAGCGAACCCAAAGCATCATTGGGAAACTGCCATTGTTAAGTGATCGTCAACTCGACCATGTTGACGATCTTATCGATTTGTTACTAGCAGGGAGCAAGGAAGAACACGAAAATGGCGACGAGTCTTAACTTAGATAGATTGAATCACGAGGCAAGAGATTGGTTTTACCTTAACGCGGAAGCCAGTTTCTACTTGAAGCGGGGGCCAGATCTTCAATGGTGGTTAGATCGTGACGGTAATTTTCAAATATGGACAACCGAGCATTTGACCCCAGGGCGCGAAGAATATTGCGTCCCAGATTTGCGGCACGACTACGATGTTTTGCAGAGCATTTGGTTTAGTGACGAATGTTTCCAACTCGCAAAGCAATCGTTTTTGGCAGATGGAATCAAACCGGCGCACAACTCTGCCTATTATTCTTATCTAGCTTGCAAGAAGTCTGGCCCACTTGATAGGAGCACCGTTAACAGCCGCCGGTACGCGGGCTACGGGTCTATATTGACAATATCTGTAAAGACGGAATCCTTTTGTGCAAAGATCCCTGACCATTTGGTAAACAGTTTTGCGGCGGCACAGACAGAGACCGAAGAAAACGTGACCTATTTGTCTCATTTTATAAACACTGTTTGACACATTAAACAAATCAAGCTAGGTTTTGTCTTCTGATACACAGGAGACAAAAGTTGGCATTTTCAAACCTAACCAGTGGTCGGTTAACCGACTCGCCTAAACGGATCGTTATCGGTGGCGGTTCCGGCACAGGCAAAACCACCCTAGCCGCTCAATGGTCTAAACCATTGATCGGCGACGTAGAGAACGGCAGCAAGTTCATCGACGTTGATCGGGTCAGCATCGAAACCATTGAAGACCTAAGCGACTTTCTCAAGACCTTCGCCGGGGGTGAGCACGAGTACAAAACGTGTGTCATCGACACCTGGGATTGGGTCACAAAGCTGCTAGAGGCGATGGTCGTTAAAGAAGGCCAAAAGAAAAGCCCAGGGATCAAGAGCATCGGCGACTTTGACTACGGCAAAGGATATGCGCGAGTCGCACAACTTAACGATCAACTGATAGCTAGGATGCAAGCAATTGTAGATTCCGGCTACAACGTCATCGTGCTCTGCCACACCCAGACAAAAGAATATGCGGCTGACCCAATGGTCAAACCCTACCAAAAGCACACGTTGAAGATGCACGACAAGATCAGCACTCGCCTACGCGAGTGGGCTGACTTTGTTTGGTTCGCATCTCACGACATTCAAACACAACAAACAAGCCAAGGCATGAGCAAGCGCACCGTAGCTAGTGGCGATCCATTGAAACGATGGCTCTACACAGCGGGTGCTGTTCACTTCGACGCGAAGTCGCGTATCCCGGTGCTATCGGAAAGCGGCGAACCAATGGTCGAAATGACCTACAACGCAATCATTGACGGTATGAAAAGGGGATTAGCTAATGGAACTTAAATTATCAGGTTTAGACTTTGACGAGCTGGAAGGCTCAGGCGGTGGTGATCGTCAGCGCTTGCAGCCAGGCGCATACGACGCCAAGGTGGTCAGCGTTGAGAACAACGCTAACCAATACGGCCAGGGCATCCAATTAGAGGTGCAAGTCGTAGACCATCCTGTGCGGATTCGCGGGTGGCTGAACGTGTTAGATAAAGATGGCATCGCGGACAAGATTGGAGTCAGCAAAACACAAGCGGCCTTCCGCTGTTTCACTGGCGAGAGTGCGTCGGGTGCTGGCTACTTCTTTAAGGATGGCAACGACACCAAGGTAGAGACATCCAAAGCCAAGGCTCTGGTCAACCAAATCGGCAAAGTCGAGATTGGGTTGAACCAGAAAGGCTATGAAGACATAAAGCGCTATCTGCCCAAAGAAGCGGCACCCGCAAAGTCAAAGGATGATGACTTCCTTGGCGATCTTTAACGCAGAGCAGCTTATTCACAAGTCGTTGGCTATGGGCCAACGACGACGTGAGCACTTTGGCCTGTCGCAAGCGAGCCTAATTAAGTGCGCTCGCATGATGTGGTTAGAAGATCGGTGGTGTTTCCCGCTGATTCTGGATGGTCGCAAGCTGATGATCTTCCGCCTTGGTGACAAGGTGGAAGATCTCATAGTTGAGAACCTACCCGGTCACTTGCTGGTGTCAAAAACTAACGAGCAGCAAGAAGGCGGCAAAATGTTCGGCGGTCATGTCGGCTGGCACATAGATGGCCTGGCGTGCAGCGAACAAGGTGTGTTTGCCATCGTTGAAATTAAAAGCGTCAACCAGACTCGTTTTAACCGATTGGTAAAACTCGGTGACCTCAAACAATGGGATGAACAGTACTGGTGCCAGTGCCAGGGCTACATGGGTGCGATGCGAGAAAAAACCGGCTACGACATCCAGACGGCTGAGTTTGTAGCGATGTGTAAGAACGACTCTCGCGTATATCAGGAATCCATTGAGTTTGATCCTTACGCTTACGAGCAGATCAAGGAAAAGATCGGTTGGTTGGTGGCGCTTGATGCGCCACCACCACCTGAGATGAACGAGAGCGACTATCGCGTCAAAAACTTTATGGACGACGACGATCAAGGCGTTTACCTGGGGCGATTGACCCCGAAGCAATCAAACTGTCGTAACTGTCGGTACGCCGCTAGAGATCTAAAAGACGAAAGGTTGCGAGGCCGCTGGGGTTGTCGCAAGCACAGAAAAATCATTAGCTTTGAAGAACAGCAGCGAGGCTGTCGCAGCCACGAGTGGGTGCCAGAGCTGGTGCCAGCACAACTTATTGATGATGAAACGATGTTGTTTGAAAGCGACAACGGCTTTCAGTTTCGCAATGGCGAAGAACATCTCACGAGCGGCCAGATTGCCTGGCTGTGTCGTAACGACTGGCAACGGGACGAAGTGACGCACTTAGTAGATGAATTTGACGGCGAGGTAGAAATCCTATGAGACGCGATTACATGACGCTTGTGAAGTTTCACGAGAAGTACCCGCACCTACATAAGAGCTTGCAAGCGCTCAAGGTTGAATGCACTAACCGGCATAGCAACGGCTTTGGCAAGCATGAGGTGATCTTAGAGCGTAGGCAGTCAGAGCAAGCGAGCCGCCCTTCTCTACTCATTAGCCCAGATGGCTACTTTGAGTGGTTAGAGGCACAAAACGATTTTCAGGCGAGGGTCGTCACAACCCCCCGATAGCGTTCCCGTCCGCTTTCGCCTGGAAGGCGGGACTTTTGGTCGGCAGCTAAGCTTTTCGTAAGTCTCCAAGCAAGGCTGTTTCTGAACCCCTTCCCGTCGGGGTGACCGCAGGCGGGACTATTACGGAGGTGGGTCATTAGTTCGTTACTGAAAGCTATCAGAGCCATGCAAGCGTATGAGTCTGCGACCAAAGCGAGACGACGTAAGCCTGACGCACCTAAAAAAGAGCGGTTAAGTGACAGTGCGATTATGACGGTGCTGTACAAGTTGGAGATCGGTATGAAGCCGCCGGAGATCAGCCAAGACCTAAACATCCCAGTGCAGCGCATTTACAACGTGCAGTATCGGTATCGGATCGTCAGAAACGACGACGGCACCCAATGGTATGAGTCAAAGTGCAGCTCTTAACCAATCCACCACCGCAGGGCGATGACTTGCGAGAAGCGCTGCATGAATACGCAACCGAGTACGAGGTCAGCATCGTACCGTGTAGGCCCGATAAAACGCCCTTTGTAACCGAGTGGCGTGACCTACAAGAGCGCCCTAACACAGAGCAAGAGTTAGAGAGCTGGCTCGACCACACAGGGCTATGGGGTGCGGTCACTGGAAGGCTGTTCAATGTTGTAGACATTGACAGCCATAAAGACCCTCAGCACCTAGCATGGGCGAAAGAGCACCTACCCTACACTCCCCTTAAAGGCGCATCGCAAAACGGCGGCGAGCACTGGTATTACAGAGCAACCGACCTGGATGTGCCGACTACCCAATTTGATGGCATCGACACTCGTGGCCGTGGCGGTTACGTCTGCTTTGCGGGTGGTCGATATGCGATGGGTTGGTATGGCGACAGCTCGTTTCATGGCTTTGACGATTTACCAGCGTTAGAACCGAAGCACTTGTACCTACTTCAGTGCCGCCGCCAGGCAAAGGATTCCGGTGGTGGCGACTGGTGGTCGAGGATGCTGAAGCGCACCGGGCAGATGGTGGCACATGGGGAATCTGACGAAGCGATCTATGCGCTGGCTGAATCGGTAACCGAGCCTGGGTGGACTGTCGAACAAACGCTCAAAGACCTGCGCACGATGGTCAAAGGCGCTCGTGAGAAGGGTTGGAGTCCTGACGACTCCAACCCAATACCTGTTCGCGGTATGGCGGATGCGTTTGCGATTGAAAAGGACAAGCCAACAGAGTTTTTAGGCGAAGGCTTCATAGCTGCTGGGTTTCGCATCTTCATCATTGGTGCGCCAAAGATCGGTAAATCGCAGTTTGTGCTTCAAATGCTCTCTACAGCGGCTGTAGGCGGTTCTTTTCTAGGCTATAGGTGGAACAAGCCTCATAGGGTTTTGTGGCTACAAGCGGAGATTAGAGGCCCTTACGTGGGTGTACGCCTTAGACCCATGTATGATTCATTTGAGAAACACGAGCAACAGCTCTTAGCGCGTAACTTTTTGTGGACGGATCGTGGCGACATCGACTTGATGGATAACTTTGAGCGTATCCGCACGCTAATCAAATCGGTAAAACCGAGTTTGATAGCCATTGATCCATTGGCGAACTTTTTTGGTGGTGATGAATCCAACAACGCCGAGGTCAACGGGTTTCTTAAACGAGTCAACTGGCTAGTAGATGAGAAAAACCTCGGTTTTTCACAGCCGCCAGCGGTTATTTTGGTTCACCATACGCGCAAAGGTGCCAAAGAATCTGACGGGTTTGAAGGTGCTAGGGGTGCCTCTAGCTTATCTGGGTGGATGGACACCGGCATGATGCTGAACCACCATGAGGATGGGGTAAAACTGAGTTTTATGCTTAGAAATGGTAAGTGGCCGCGAGACCGGATCATCCGGCTACGCGAGGAAACGATGAAGTTTGCCGAGGTAAAAACTAAAAATGCGCATCTTTCTTGACACTTTGTTTCAAATATGCAACGCTCGCAAGCGTTCGCGTGAGGCGAAGCCCAACGGAGCCAAGCGGGGGCGCATAAATCCGCAAGTTGTGTCTAATGTCCGCTAAATCCAGAAACAAGGGCGCTAGGGGCGAGAGAGAGCTACTCGCCCTACTCTCTGAGCGCTTCCCTGACCTACTTCTTCAACGAAACTATGACCAAGCTGCTTTCGGCGGCTCGGATCTGCTTGGCCTTCCAGGCATAAGCCTGGAGGTCAAGCGCTACCAACGGGGAAACGTGCATCGGCAAGAGTGGTGGACGCAAGCGTGCTCGGTAGCAACTCAAGATCGGATACCCGTTTTAGCTTATAGGTTCGATAGGTCGGAGTGGCAGTCGGTACTGCCACTCCAATGGTGGGCAATGGAATCGGTAAACGATCTCAACATGATAGCGATTATGCCTTTGGCTAACTTTTTGAACGAATACGAATTGAGGATGAATACGCATGGCTGCACAAAAGTTAACCCGTGAAGGTTGCAAGAAACTCGACGCTATTGGCGAGGATTTCATATTTGAGCGGGTGATGGCTGGCCGCACAATCAAGAGCATTCAAAAGGAAGTAGAGATCGGTAACCGGGTGTTTTACACCTGGCTACACGGTGGCCCCAAGGCCACTCGCGACCATAGCCGATGGGAGCGTTATAAAGAGGCCAGGCGTATCGCAGCCGATACACTGGCCGAGGAATGCTTAGATATAGCCGACGGCACGGTTGATCCTGAGCAAGTTGGTATCTCAAAGCTAAAGATTCAGACTCGGCAATGGCTTGCTAGTGCTATGAATCCCGAAGCATTCGGTAATCAACAGAGCACGCAAGTTAACGTCAACCTGGGGGATATGCACATTCAAGCGCTGAAGGACGTGGTAAGCGCATCACAAGATGCGCTACCACATGAGGGCGACTAGCTGCCTAGTGTGAAGGTGATGGTGTTTGGTTCTGGACCTTCCCATGCTGCCTCAATAAATGGGTGCCAATCACCAGACTTATTAAGAAAATCGGCTATAACTTCCTGAGAAGCGCGGATGTCGATCTTGCCGTTGTTTACGGCTACCGTTTGAGTCGATTTATACCAGCGCTCATGGCCTGTAGGGTTTAGTTGCATGACGGTGTACTCGCCGTCCGCCAGTGTTGTGTTGGCCGTTTCGTTACCGTCAAAGTCGTGAATGCTCCAAGTAATTTGGCTTGGTTGGTATTTGCTCATTGGCTTAACTCCCGCCATTCTCGGTAAAGATCCTGCAAGCGCACAATGTCCCTATGGGACTTGTTGCGCTTGCCGTGTAGTTGCTTAATTTCGCGCTTCACGCTGCGATAGCGAAGGCGGATGCCTTCGCGTTGTAGATCGGCCATTGTGGTGCGTGCGGTGATGTTCATGAGTCACCCCTAGTCGGCATAACTACAGCTCGCGCTTGCGGCAATCCGCTAAACGTCACAAGCATGGCTTTATTCTCAATGCCGCGAATGTTCATCGGCATAGACTT
>CAACVD010000347.1_pt2 | contig 21216 bp, 21 predicted proteins | sample 2381771 | NCBI WGS metagenome assembly CAACVD01 (sample SAMEA5211965, study PRJEB30684) | marine metagenome | biome: Marine; feature: Epipelagic; material: Water | collected 2015-10-15 | depth 15 m | reverse complement strand
TAAGAGGACCGGGGGGTCCACGAGACGATAAGATCCCTACGCTACTTTCTAATACGATTATGGTCTCATGACAATTTTGGTGAAGACCTTTTAATAAACCCAAGAGACGGTGGACTTTACTATTGGGACAGGAGTAATACTACTTCTGCAAGGGCAGTAGAAACCTCTACAATATCTGGCACGAGAACCAGCATCCCAACGATTGCTAAGCAAGTGCTTGTGTCGGATCAAGATCGCCATGTTATCGCTTTTGGTTGTGACGGATTAAATGCTAGTTCAAGCGCAAACCAAGGCAATGGTACACAAGATCCACTTTTGATTAGGTTTTCTGACCAAGAAGACCCACTTGTTTGGTATCCTGCAGCAACAAATACAGCAGGTGACTTACGCTTAGGGGCGGGTTCAACTTTTGTACAAGCGGTAGAAACTAAGCGTGAAATTCTTGTATGGACAGACACCGCGCTTAATTCTATGCGATTTATTGGCCCTCCGTTTACCTTTGGCTTACAGCAACTAGCGTCTAATATCACTATTATGGGTCCGAATGCGGCGGTAGCCACAGAGGATGTTGTATACTGGATGGGCATTGATAATTTCTATGTCTACGCTGGTCAAACACAGCAGCTTCCCTGCACGGTTAAGGACAAGGTCTTTTTAGACTTTAACTTAGAACAATCAGACAAGGTTGTGTCTGGCGTCAACTCCGAGTTCTCGGAGGTCTTCTGGTTCTACCCATCAGCTAGTAGCAGTGATAACGACAAATATGTTGTGTATAACTACGGCGAAAAAGTTTGGTATTTTGGTTCGTTATCGCGAACAGCATGGATAGACCGTGGCGTTAGAACATACCCTATCGCGGCTAGTTCAACTTACCTTTACAATCATGAATTCGGGTACGATGACGACGGTTCTGCAATGGATTCTTTTATTGAATCCGCAGCTATTGATATTGGTGATGGTGACAAGTTTACTTACATTCGTCGTGTTGTACCAGACCTCACCTTTAACGGTTCGACCAACCTTAGCAGCCCACAAGCTACGTTTACCGTAAAGTCAAGAAACTTTCCGGGTGCAAATTTTGGAAACACGGCGGCAGGAATAGCTACAAGGACAGCGTCATCACCTGTAGAAACTTTTACTGAACAGTTACATCTTCGTAGCCGTGGGCGGTCTTTTGCCCTTCGGATAGAATCTGCAGCGGTTGGTGCAAAGTGGAAACTGGGTAGTCCGCGCATCGACATTCGTGAAGATGGACGTAGATAATGGCGCAAGTTCAGATACCACCACCACGACTACCCGAACCGCCAGTTGAGTACACACAGCAATACTTGGCAGATTTAATACGAGCGTTAGAAATTTTTATCGCTCAAGAACGCACCCCCGGTGAACTACGGGCTACAAAAATAACTTTAACTGATCTACCAACGAGTGCTACTGGATTAGAAACAGGGGCGCTCTATAACGATAGTGGAACAGTTAAGATTGTAACATAGAGTTTGCGAAAAAACTCTAACAAGAGTATCTTTGCTTTGAGGTATATATGATGAATGCTCCATACCAAGAAGTTGCTAACGGGTTAGCTTCTCTTGGTCGCTTTGAGGACAACTATATTGTTCACGCGGCTGAGGGCGAAACAGTTATCCCAGCGGAAGTTCTTCAAGCTAATCCCAGCTTAAAGGCGAGCCTTTTTAAGCAAATGAAGGCTATGGGTATTGAGCAGCCTGAGCGTTACGTTGTAGGTAATGAGCTAAACTCCATTAATCCTGAAACTGGACAGCCTGAGTTCTTTTTTAAGTCTATTGGGAAGCTGTTAAAAAAGGCGGCACCTATTATCGGTACCGTCGTTGGCGGGGCTATAGGTGGCCCTGTAGGGGCGGCTATAGGCGGGGGTCTAGGTTCCTTAGCTGGCGGCGCTTCGCCCGAACAGGCGCTTATTAACGCTGGTTTAAGTTTCGCTGGTGCTAAATTCCTTGGACCTATGGGAGATAAGGCGATAGGCGCAACTTCTTTAGGAGCGGCTGGACCGTCTGCCGCTGGGTCAACTTTAGGAAGTGTTTTACCAGAAGGTATTGCTAGTGCGCTTCCTGCAAGCCTTGGTAATATGGGTCTGGGGACAGCCGCCGCGCTTGCATTGGCTCCAGCAGCTGGTGGTATGCTCTCAGACGCTATGAAACCAGAGGAAATTGCAGAGCCGAATAGACGCTCTGTTGTTGATGAATATTATGCAGCATTAGCTAGAGGCGAAAACCCACCTTTACCCCCTGAATTAACGCCGCCACCACAAGACGCGTTATTCGCGCAAGAACAACAAGGCGGTTTACCTTCATACGACGATGTAATCGTTGATCCGATCTTAGGTCGTCCAATGTTTGCAAGGGCTGCGTATGGTGGTTATATAAGAGGACCGGGGGGTCCACGAGACGATAAGATCCCTACGCTACTTTCTAATACTGAGTATGTTCATACTGGTAAAGCAGTAGCAGGGGCGGACCCGACTGGTCAAAATAATCCGGATCGGGGTGCAAAAGTTATGCAGGGTATTATGAGGACGTTTGAACAACGAGCTGATAAAAACGCAAGAGCGATGGCGTAGGGGTTTATTATGGCTGAAACACAAACCGTAGAACAGATCCAACGTCTTGCTCCGTTTATGGAGGATTATGTCCGGAAACTTTTAGAGTCCGGATATAAGCGCGTTAAAGACCCAGTAGATCTTCCAGCCCAACAAGTAGCGGGTCTAACCCCTGATCAGTTAAAAGCTGGTGAATTAGCTAGAGGCGGGATTGGTACATACCAGCCCATGCTCGATCGTTCCGAAGGAATAATTGGGAGTGGCGCTGGGTTAGTAAACCAAGGGGCAGCGATGATGGCTGACCCTACCGCATATACCGCATATATGAGTCCATATACTAGCGACGTTATTGATCGCGTAGGTCAAGATATTGCTGAACAAACTCGTATGCAGCAAAATCAGTTAGGGGCTGGGGCCGTAGGGGCTGGGGCTTTTGGTGGTTCTCGCCAAGGAATTGCTGAATCTGAAATAGGTAAAGCAGGGCTAAAAAGTTTTGGTGATGTTGCGTCTAGGCTCCGTGAATCTGGGTTTTTAAACGCGCAAAATTTAGCTGGCCAACGTGCGGCAGGACTTGGTGCTTTTGGTGGTCAACTTGCTGGTATGGGTGGACAATTAGCTGGTCTCGCTGGTCAAACGCAACAAATGGGACAGCAGGATATTTCTAACCTTCTTGGTATTGGTTCGCTTGGTCAGCAACAAAGCCAAGCTGTTCTGGATGCGCAAAGAGCAACAGCTATGCAAAGAGCATACGAGCCATATCAGCGGTTAGGTTTCTTTAGTGATCTTGTTCGTGGCGTACCAACTACACAATCTACGATCGGTATGACAACTGCGCCTAGTCAAAGTCCATTATCCCAGATCGCTGGTATTGCTGCTACCGGTCTTGGTTTAGCTGGTCAATTAGGTTACCGGCCTTTTGGTAACCCAACCGCGTTTGCACAGTCTTAGGGGTTAAATAATGGCTCTTGATCCAAGGCTCTTGACTCCAGCTGCATTAATGAACCGTTCAACGGCCCCTGCTCGAGCAGGATTTGTTCGGCCCGGTGTAAACAGGGAAGGCGTTCTTTCTGTTTACCAAGACGATCGTGGTATGAATATACCGCGCGAGCAAATTAGCCGTCCATCAGGGCCGCAAGGGTTAGAAGCGCTTTCTCAACAACAATTTATTACTGAAGCGTTGGGTGGCGATTTACTTGGCGACGCACCTATGTCGACTAACCAAAGTTTTGCGCAGTCAATGGGTTTACCTGATACGTTATTTGAAACGACACCCGAAGACGATCAACAAGCAAAAGCTCTGGCTACAGAAGTAGTTGGGGGCGATGGTTCTTACTTCGACGGCTTAGGTGAAGACGACCTTGAGTCGATGGCGACGGACGACCCGGATGACGTTACCGATCCTGCGAAAAAGGCTTACGAAGGCAATCCAGATTTAGCCAAGATTCTTGGCGCTTTGACTAAAATTCAGAATAGCACGCAATCTTCGAGTCTGTTTAAGCAATTACTTGAAGATAAAACAACGCCTGAAAAAGCGCGTGAAGAAGTTAATAAATTCTTTAAGACCGACCCAAGTAAAGAAACACCTGTTTGGGCAGATGTAGCCGTTTCTATCGGCCTTAGCTTACTTCGTGGTGAAGGCAAAAAAGCGGTTGGTGATTCAAACCTTAGTGGTTTCTTAAAAGACCTTGGAGTTGCTGGCGAGCGTGGGTTTGCTGTAGCTAAACAGCGTCGAAAAGAAAAAAGTGCTCGTAGTGATCTTCTTAATAAATTAGCGTTTGGCGTATTTCGTGAAAACGAAAAACAGAGAAAAACGCTAGGCGTTCAATTAGCTAAACAGCTTGGTGACGAACGTAGAACCCAAACAAAGCTCGTTATGGATTTAGCGACGTTTTATCAAAACCAAGAAAAAATCGACAGTACAGCCGCGCGTGGACGAGCTACTGCGATTACAAGCACGTTAAATGTACTGACAAAAGACCAAAAAGAAAAAGCGCTACCAATCATCGCGCGTAACCCTAAAGCGTTTTCTGGGGTATCTGCGGATAATGTTCCGGCTACGATGTTTGGTTTATTAAAAGCAAACGGTTTAAAGCTGGAGGATATTGCTGACGCTTCTAATATTGTAGAGTCGAATTTTGTTATTTCAACGAATGAAGAATTCGATTTTTACAAAAACGCCTTCCCTAACCAGTTTCAAGGTCTGGAATTTAAAGAAGGCAAAATGTATACCGTTGAAGGTTTTACCGATAAGTCGAAAGTGAGCGACGATAATCGCGGGTTAGTAAATATCCTCGGTATCAAGCAGTCGATTGGTGACCAACCTTCTGACGAACTACAGCGTCAACTTGCTGCAAGATCTGACTTAATGAAAGCCATGCAGGGTTTAACCTCAGATAGCGACGACTATAAGCGGTTATCTACAGAGTTAAATGCTGTTAATGGTCGAATTGATATTTTATCAAAACGTAAAACCCCAACGTCTTATGTTTTTGCAGACGGTCAAATGGTAGCAGCGGGTGAAGGCGCAGCGGGTGCTTTTGCCGCATCCGACGCTGTGCAAAAAGCGAACGAACTTTCTAACCAAGGTAACGCACTCGGTGCTGCTTTTGGTCTTGCCGATGGTATTATGAGCTCGCTTTCGAAGGGCCAAGCACCTTCCGATGTTACTGGCGTTGTTTCTAAATTTGGCCTTGGTATCAGAGGTCTTTCGGGCCAAATCACAGCAGTTACAAACGCTTTTGGTAACAGAGCGTCCGATAACCAATCCAGTTATTTAACTGGTAATATCACCGACGCTATGAGAAGTAGTAACGAAAAGGTCGGTAACACTACTGTTGGTAAGGTTTTTACAGCTTTATCAGAACTTGCTGACGGTAATACTGAAGTACAAAGCCAGTTAATGAGTTTTGCTTACGCGCTTGCTGGTAGCCGCGAAACTGGTAAATTAACGGATAAAGACGTTGCAGCGGCTCTTGTTACTTTTGGCGGCGGCGATATTTCTGAAGGAAAATGGTTTGCTAGCGGCGAGACTTTAATTACCGGTATTAACCAAGCGTTAACGACAGCAACTAACGATTATGCTATTCGGTATGATAAAGTCCATCAGTCCCCCGGCAACTTAAAATATTTAAGGGAAGTTGAGGGTTTAACTGCGGACGAAATAAAAGACCGTACTACATTCGATGTAAATAGATTCATAAAAGCAAACGAGGGTATTCGAACAGGGTTATCAGACAGAATTATCTTCAATTCTGGAGCGTCTGGAAACGACCAACTTATCCGGATGCAGGGTTTAGATAAATATCGTGGTGATGGTGCTGGGAACACCGATAGCAAATATACAGCGACGCAGATTGAAACATTTAACTTGATCGATCAGTTAGCGAATTTATATAAAGACGATCGACCAGCGCTAGAAGATGCTTTAAAGCGTATCCCTGATGCGGATTTAGACGCCTATAAAAAGTATAAAGAGGGGCAATAATGAGCAGCATTTTAGATGACATCATTGACCAGCGTCTCTTAGCAGCTAGCCAGCAGTCTTCAACAACCGCTGCTGTGCCTCAGGCTGACCCATCATTTTCTGATATCGTATCACAAGGTATGTCGACACCATATTCTATTGGGCCGATAGATCGTTTTAAAGCCGATACCTCAGAAGACCCTGATTTTAATCAACTAATAACTGGCGGATATAAAACTGCCGGTATACGTGCAAAGGAAGCTGGAATTTTAAATGAAGGCATTCCTACGGGGTTACGTTTTGATCTCAGCACGACGACGTTATTTAACGAAGAATTACAAAAGAAAAACGTCGAATATAACCTTCAGAGGTATTTCAAAGATCAAGGTTTAATAACTGACGATTATGATTTTGGTTTGCGAGTCGGTGATATTAGTGGTCGGCTTGAGTTTAAAGATCCACGTTTTGACGGTAAATATAATGTCCTCGATCCGTTTGGTCCACAAGATATTTTAGGCGATATTACTGATATTTCAGCAGACATGCTGATACCGATTGCGGCTGAAGTTACCGCTGGTGTTGGCTCTGCAATGATTCCAGGAGTGGGCCAAGTACCTTTAACTCCGATTCTTGCTGCATCGACTGCCGCTTTTGGTGCGTCGCTTGCTCGTCTAACTTATGCTAAAAGCCAAGGGTTTTTACCCCCTGATTTACCAGAGGATGCGATTATTTCTCAAGCGCTGCAGGAAGCCGGGTTTAGTGCAGCTTTTGGCATTGGCGGCACCGTGGCATTTAAAGCTATACAACCTGTTCTTCGAGCAATAGGTGTAGCAAGTCCTAAGTTTGCTGTTGATATTGACGAAGATACTTTCCTTAAAGCCTATAATAATTTTATAGAAAGTCCCGCAGGTCAAAAAGCGGCGGAAATTGATGTACTTCCCTCATCTGCTCAAATTTTAGAAGCGGGAGCAGCAAAAGCAACCGGTGCTGGTGATACAGCAGCAATGCAAGCAGCGGCTACAGAACTTGCTGAACGTGAAGCTTCGATTGTAAAATCACCAGCACGTGAAACGGCGGACGCTGTACTTACCCCTAGCCTTCAAAGAACAGCTGCGGCAGATGAAGCTATTCGTGCTGAGGCTGCGATAGAACCTGCTATGCCCCCCGGTGTACGCGGAACGAGCACAAGGCTTAACGAAGCCGACCGCGCAGCTATGGGTTCTGATATTCAAAATATTGCTACAGAAACAGCGGCTACTAGAACAGCAGCTCTCGAAGCAGACGTATCCCAACAGCTTGTAAATGTTGAAACGGCTATTGACGACGCTCTTAATTTACCTCCTGCGCTTCGTGGGGAGCGGGATTTAGGTGGTGCGGCACAAGACGCGATCGGAGAGGCGTTTGAAACCGCCTCGTTAAGAATCGGTAAAGAATACGAAAATTTATTTCAACGCTGGTCAGAAGCTACAGGGATATCTATTGATAGTGTTATCCCCGGTAAGGGCGCTATCCGTCCTACCGAAGCTGTCCGTTTTGCTCAAGACTTAAAAGCAACTTTACCTGATCGTCCTTTTGCTGATGCGGGTGATGCAGCAGTTGTCAATAAAGTGCTAGATTCTTTTGTCGAAAGTTCTTCTGGTGCAGCGGTTAAAATTAAACCTATTTCGCTCCGCACTTTAAATGAGAATATTCGTGACCTTCGTAGATTAGAGCGCAAAGCATATTTAGCCGCTCAACGCGGTGAAGCAGCACCTAGCCCAGAAACAATTTCTGGTATGGTAGACGCGCTTGAAACAGCTCGTAATCGAGTTATTTCACGGAAAGGTGCACCTGAAGGATTAGCTGAAGAATTAAAAGTTCTTGATGATTCGTTCGCTAAGTTTTCGAATCAGTTTCGTAATGTACAAAAATCTGCCGTAGCGAAACTCCGCACAGCTAAAAACCCAGAAGCGGCATGGAACTTGCTATTTCAAAAAGATTCACGTGGTGCGACAGCTGTTTTAGATATTGCAGATACTTTAAACACGCCTGCAAATCGAGATCTATTTAATGATGTAGGAGGTACGATCCGTAAAAAATGGTCGGATACAGTCGTTACTCGCGATCCTAAAACAAACCAAATCGTTCGCATCGATGTAGCAAAACATAATCGTTTCGTTAGCGAGTACGGTGCAGCCATGGATGCGTATCTTACTCCTGTTGAGCGTAATCTGCTCGGAGATGCATCTGCTTTTGCAAAACAAGTGGATGAAATACAAGCTAGTAAGAAAGTAGCTTCAGATAAAATTAGAACTCAGCTTAACTTAGGCGGCGGGAAAGAAATCGAGCCAGAGCTTATTTTTGAAAATACATGGCGTAATGATCGATTTACTAAATTTGATGAAGTTTATAGTACGCTTCGTCAAAGTCCTGAACTAATGGATACGTTCAAAGCGTTTGTATATAAGGACATGTTTGATCCGGCTGCAAAGCGTGTAAAAACAGTAAATGGTCGTCAAGTTTTAGATCCCGCTGAAATGCGTACTTATATAGACGCTAACGAAGCTAAAATGAAAACTCTATTCGGCGCGGATTATGTACAAAATTTAAGAACTGTTCTTGATGCTACTGAGGTGGCTCTAAAAGAAGTACCAAGACGCGGGGCAAGAACAGAAGCCAACCTTCTGACCGGAATTATTCGCGGCTATGTCGGAATGTTTACTCGCCCCGGTCGTTTCTTAACTGCATTTAATCGGGTACGTGGGCAAGCGAAAGAAGATGCTTTAACCTTGGCTCTTTCTGACCCGCGTGTTATGGCGGAAGCAGCTAAAGCTGCGAAAAAACCGCTGTTGCAAAAAGAGTTTGAGAAGACTATCGGTCGTATTTTACTTGGTAGATACGAAGACCCGACTAACGAAGATTTACCTGTAGATCGGCCTACAGCGGCCCGTGCATTGCTACAGGAGCTAGAGGCGGGGAATAGGTAATGCTCGCAGAACTTGCAGCAGCGAATGCAGCCTTTGCAGTTATTAAATCCACCATCCAGAATGGGCGTGAACTAGCCTCTGCTGGTAAGGCTCTTGGCACCTTTGTCTCTTGCAAAGAAGATCTTATGCGAGAGGGCAATAAGAAACGTGCCAGAGGTGTAGGCGGTAGTGATCTCGAAGAGTTTATGGCTCTTGAGCAAATCCGTGAGAAAGAAAAGCAACTCAAAGAACTGATGATACTGTCTGGTCGCCCCGGTCTATGGCGTGATTATGAACGGTTTTGTGAGGAGGCTGCTTCTGGCAGGGCAAAAGCCAAACAAGCTGCTATTAAAAGACGCAAGAAAAACATTGAGACCGCTGGCAATGTAGGTGTTGTCGTAATTATTCTTGGTGGTCTGGTTGCTCTAGTTATTGTTGTACTGTGGATGAAGGGTGCGTTTGCCCAAGCCGCTAACGATCTGACTGTTTGCCGCATGGTCAAATGCATGAAGATAGACAAGGTCACAACAGCCTGTGTGTATCGTGGCGCACACAATACCCAAGAGACTTTGATGTTTGCGCCTTACGAGTTCCGGCCACGGGAATATCTGTGCCAGTGGAATCCTGATCAGCCCCCTCCTCCTAATATCTATGATGTTCTTGAAGGCATAAAGGATAGCCAGAAATGAGCGCGGAACAGGTATTGCAGTGGAAACTCTTGCCGCGTTTTATGATGTTCGTAATGACAATTATGTACATTCGTGTTATCGAATGGGGGATGTCGTTGGAAGACATCACTACGCAGCAAAGTGCGATGGTAAGCGTAGTTAGTGGGGCGATGACAGGCGCATTTGCAGTCTGGCTTGGATCTGAAAAGAAATGATCAATGGTTCATGCTTTTCTATTACTGGTTTATTTAGGAACCGGTGATACTAGATCGTTGGTAAGCGGAGATATGTATTTCTACTCGGTTGTTGATTGTAACTACTACGCCGCACAAGTTTCAAAAAGGTACGGTAATTACAGAAGTCTCGAGTATATCAACCCAAAAGACCGGGTCACTGCATATTGCGTACCGAAAACTGTTGACCCGGAACAGATTAGGATCTACGACTAATGATACAAGCTCTGATACCCGCGATAGCTGAATTAGCTGGCGGATGGTTAAAAGGTAAGGCTGACGAAAAAGCTGCTCAGTCTAGAGTTAAAGTCGCAAAGGCTGAAGCTGAGGCTGAAGTTATGAAAGTTGCTGCCACCCACGAAGCCGGGTGGGAAAAAATTATGGCCGAAGCCAGTAAGGATAGCTGGAAAGACGAGGCTTGGACAATTTTATTTATTGCGATTATCGCAATGTGTTTTATACCGCCGCTTCAGCCCTATGTCGATAGAGGCTTTGAAGTATTATCAACAACACCAGATTGGTTTCAATGGGCGATGTATGCGTCAATCGCAGCCTCTTTCGGACTCCGTGGCATAAAAGGACTCAAGAAGTAAATGGATATAGATAAACTTAAACGAGATTTAGAGGCGGACGAAGGCTGTGTATACGCTGTCTACCTTGATCACCTCGACCTTCCGACCTTTGGCATTGGCCACCTTATTCGTAAGAATGATCCAGAGTATGGGCTAGAGGTAGGAGCCGCCGTTTCTTCTGAGCGCGTGTTAGAAGTCTTTGAAGAAGATATCCAAGTCGTCCTCGACGACTGCGAAAACCTCTACCAAGACTTCAGTGATTTACCTGAAGAAGTACAGCTAATCATAGCCAATATGATGTTTAATCTTGGCTACCCACGTCTGTCAAAATTTAAGGGTATGAAAGCCGGTGTCGACGCTCGAGATTGGCAAAAAGCCGCAGACGAGATGGTCGACTCACGCTGGTATAAGCAAGTAACTAACCGTGCTGAGCGGTTGATTCAGCGGATGCGAGCGGTCGGATAGTGACTTCGTAGCCCATCTTGTTTAGAACCTTATTGAAGTTCGACAAGGTGGGCTGTCGCTGTTTAGCTTCCCATGTGTATACAGTAATCAGGCTTACGCCTGTGTCTTTGGAGACGTCTTTTTGAGAGAGTCCAGACTCTTTTCTAAGTTGTTTGAACTCGTCAATTAGATCAGCCATTTTTTCCAATCTTCCTCTAGCACTTGTGTCGCGATATTTATCTTCTTGCGTAGAGCACCGACTATCTTTTCGTCGACCGTGCCTTGCGCGATTAAGTCGATGTAGGTAACCGCGTTCGTTTGACCTATTCTGTGTGCACGGTCTTCTGATTGCAACCTTACTTCAAGATCGTAGCTGTTACTATAATAAATTACTGTTGATGCGGCAGTTAAAGTTAATCCATACCCACCTGTTCTAGGCTGTCCGACAAAGAACCTTAGTTCTTCGTCAGTTTGGAATCGCTCGACGATATCTTGCCGCGCTTCACCATCCGTATCCCCAAAATAAGTAGCTACGGCACTTGGACCATAGGCTCTTGCTAGTTCCATTTCGATAGCCATAATGTCGTGTCGGTAATTAGCCCAAATGATCGCCTTACCGTTTACTTCTTCTAGGATAGCTAATAACTCTGGCATGCGGTTGTTATTAAACCGGACGACATTTCCGTCGTCTGTATTTACAAAGCCGCAACTAATTTGATGCAGCCTGAGAAGCTGCGTGATAACGGCGTTCGCAGTTACCATTTCCATATCATCTAGTAAAGCTACAGCCGTCTTCTTCATTTGGTTGTACATTTTCTTTTGTTCAGGCGTCAACTCGATCGAGCGCATCGTATATGTCTTTTCCGGTAGGTCAAGACACTCTTCTTTCGTAACCCGAAATGAATACGGCTTGATAGATTCAGTAAGCTCGTCGAGGTTACGGAACCCAAGGATCTGATTATATTGGTGCGAACCACCCGCCGCGCTTCGTTTGATCATGTCGGCGTAACGAGCGCAAAAAGCGTAATATGATTTGAAGCCTAATAGCTGTTCACCCAAGAACTGAAACTGTGCAAATAAGTCTAACGGTGTTTTAGTGATTGGCGACCCTGTAAGAATCCTCCTGTACTTACAGCGTTTAGCGATACGGATAGCGGCTTTCGTTCTACGCGCTTTATGGTTTTTAATTACCGTCGACTCGTCGATAGCAATTAATGTCGAACCACCGTGCGAAGAAATAAATTTTGTAGCGACTTCCTCAGCTTTTCCAGTCGATAGCGCTTCAATATTCATAACAAGGATGTGAAGGTTATCGTCGGGCCTCCATATTTCTCGAATAGCTTCTTTATGCGCTTTTGTAAGTGGGGACGCCCAATATGCAACTTTATGCCTTGTCGTATCGGGCATGTGAGCGGGGAGTTCTTTGCCTACCCAGTTTTTGTAAACGCCCTTCGGAGCAAGAATAATCGCTGAATTAATTAAGTCCTGACCATCTAGGTACGCGATCGTATCTACTAGAACCTTGGACTTTCCTGTTCCCATATCCATAAGCAGCGCGAACGACTCACTTTGATAGGAAGTTTCAAGCGCTTGTAGCTGATGGTCATACGGTTTCGTCTTAAACGTGAATGTCATAAAAAAGCACCTATCCGTTTCAGGTCTTATATTATAGTATAGCTTCCAAGTAAATACGGAGAAAGATTAGACTTATGAAACAATACACTCTTCCCGAAAAAATCTATAACTCACGGATGGCGGGTCGCATCCGGCGCTTACATATTCGTCCGATGAACGGCGAGGAACAAAACGTAGCTGCCCATACATGGGGCTTGACTATGATCCTCTTGGATTTGTTTCCAGATATTTCCAGAGACGGTTTAATCTTTGCGATCCGGCACGATGTACCGGAGGTCGTAACAGGTGATATCCCTGCGAACGTAAAGTGGGCGCACCCAGCGTTAGAAGAGGCGCTCGAACAACGGGAAAAAGAATTCTTGCAGAAGATGGGCTGGAAGTCAGAACACACTGGTGTCCCGTCTTGGGAGTATGAAAATAGGTACATCAAGATTGCAGACCGCATCGAACTTTTGTTTTATTGCATGGAGCAGATGTATCTTGGTAATTGGCTGTTAGCGGATGTGTACATTAACGTGCGCGATAAACTGATGGAGGATATTGAAGGCGTTTCTAACAAGAAGATGAGGGCAAAGATAATCGCGTATATAGACGCCTATAGTGATTATCTAGCAAGTAATTTTTCTAAGAAGGCTGTTTTCCCTCGCGACGGCTTATCTATCTCATAATGTCATAGACCTTGTCATAAGAAACATTACGAGCGTTAACAGCCAGTTAAACCGTTTCTTATGAGATTATGAGATTATGACGAGCTTTTACAGTAAAACGTCCTTTAAAACCTACCCAGAGGACTATACGGTATTTAGCTCCAACCTTGAAGAAGGAGTAGACTTTGGTTGACGATAACCTTGACGATATCCTCGGGGGCGAGGCGATAAACACCCTAGCAGTCGAGGCAACCGACGGTGAAGTCCGTCGCATTGCTGAGTTGGCAAATAAACAACTCGAACTTGAGCGCGGCGTAGCCGAACTCGAGGATCAACTGAAAGCGAAAAAGGAACAACTTCGTGTCGTCCAAGAACACGACCTTCCTGATGCTTTGGCCGAAGCTGGCGTATCCGAGATACGTTTAGCAGATGGCTCTAGGGTAAAAGCCGAACCGTTTGTCACCGCTCATATCACGAAAGCTAAAGCCGAAGAAGCCCACACGTGGCTCGTCGACAATGGTTTTGGTGATATCATCAAAAGAGAGGTGACAGCAAAATTTGGTAAAAGTGACGATAACTGGAAGATTGCGGTCGAAGCACTGCAAGCTCGTGGTATCAAGATCGAAACCAAAGAAGCGGTTCATCACTCAACCCTGAAGGCTTTTGCTAAAGAACAGATGGAACAAGGCACCGACTTGCCGGTGGCGTTGTTTGGTCTGTATTCCGGCTTTAAATCGAAGATCGCTAAATAGGAGGTAAGTTATGGCGAAAAACGAAGTTGCAGCGAAACAAGAAGGTGGCGCAGTTGCCATTCTGGACGAGTCCCTTCTTTCTTATGGAACAGGTTTAGAAGAAGTAACTTCTGACGATATTTCCATTCCCTACATTCTAGTTCTGCAGGCTCTTAGCCCTCAGCTCAACAAGAATGACGGTAAATATATCAAAGGCGCTGAACAGGGTAATATCTACGACTCTGTTCTTGACAAAGCCTATGATGGCGACGAGGGTATCGTCGTTGTGCCATGTTACTACAACAAGAAGTATATCGAGTGGGCACCGCGTGAAACTGGCGGCGGCAAAGTAAAGGAACACGATACACGTGAAATCCTTGCCCAATGCACTCGTAACGACCGTGGCCAAATGGTTTTGGCTAACGGCAACTACGTTGCAGAAACAGCACAGTTCTTCGTTATGATTTGTAGCGAAGACGAAAGCGAGTGGACGCAAGGCGTAATCTCGATGACTTCTACCCAGCTTCCAAAAGCTAAGAAGTGGATTGCCCAAATGCGTCAACGGCGTGTAGTTGACGCTAACGGTAACATGGTCGATGCACCTATGTTCTTGTTCAAATACCGTATGAAAACGATTGCTGAGCAAAACGACCGTGGTTCTTGGTATGGGTGGTCTATTGGCCTTGAAGGCCCGACTACCAATAAGGCGATGGCTGACGAAGGCGTTAAATTCCTGAAGATGATTAAGGAAGGCGACGTTCAGATCAGGGAGCCAGAAGAAGAACAAAGCCAACAGGCTAAGGGCGAGATCAACGACGACGTTCCTTTCTAGGGCCAAACTTCTAAGGGGGCGGTTTTACTGCCCCCTTTCTGCCCTCTGTTAGAAAGGATTAACTATGTCGGCGAAAGATTTTGCTGAGCTATTTGCTGGATTGCGTTTGGCTTATGGGTGTTACCGCCCGAATGAAGATAACGGCCCCGGTAAACAAAAGGGTCAGTACCGAGTTGTTTCAGAAGACTTAGACGATGACCGTCTACTCGAATTATGGGAAAACCATCTTGGTGGCAAAGAGTCTCTTGGGATCGTACCTATCCGGGAAGATAACAGCTGTGTTTGGGGCGCTATCGACATTGATACTTACCCGCTTAAACACGACGACCTTGTTGAGCGTTTAGTAAAACGAAACGAACTTCCATTTGTTGTTGCGCGTTCTAAATCCGGCGGCGCGCATGTTTATTGTTTTGTATCGGAGTCAGTACCCGCGTCTGTAATGCAGGGTAAATTAAAAGAAATCGCATCTGCGTTAGGTTATGGCACCGCTGAGATTTTTCCGAAACAAATAAAACTGCTTTTAGAGAAGGGCGATAGGGGCAATATCCTGAACATGCCCTACTTCGGGGGTACGTCTTCAACAAGGTACTGTCATAACGACGACGGCGAAGGTATCCTCGATTTAGAGGAATTTGTTGAACACGCTAAGTCAAAGCGTATGACACGCCGAGAACTTGAAAACTTATCACCTCAAGCTATCCATAACGCTGATAGTGACCCTGATCTACAGGGTGCGCCGCCATGCTTACGGTCGCTTTGTACGATGGGCTTTCCTGAAGGAACACGCAATAACGGCCTATTCGATCTTGGGGTGTTTGCACGTAAAAAGTTTCAGGATACTTGGGAACGCAAGGTCGAAGAATTTAACTTCAAGTTTATGAAGCCACCGTTAGGCGCTCAAGAAGTATTGACCGTTATCCGCGCTTTGAACAATAAAGACTACCTCTACAAATGTAATGATCAGCCTATTGCGGCGTATTGTAATGCAGCGGTCTGTCGAACTTGTGACTACGGTGTAGGGTCGTCGGGCGGGTTGCCGCAGTTTGGTAATCTCCAAAAGCAGGACTCCCAACCTCCGATCTGGTTTCTTGACGTAGAAGGACACCGCTTAGAGCTGACAACAGAAGAGCTTCAAAACCAAACGAAGTTTCAACGACGGTGTATGGACGCTCTAAATTTTATGCCACCGACCCAACGGCAAAATACTTGGCGAAATACGATGCAGTCGCTACTCGACGCTGTTTCGATTATTGAAGTGCCAAAAGACGTATCTGTCGAAGGTCAGTTTATGGAGCTATTAGAGTCGTTCTGTACCGAACGAGCGCAAGCCCAAAGCCGTGACGAATTGTTGTTAGGAAAGCCTTGGACAGAAGAGGGCAAAACATACTTCAGGTTAAAAGACCTTCTTGATTACTTTAGCCGACAGCAGTTCCGGGACTATGGCCGTAATAACATAGCGGCGCGTATCCGTGAGCTTGGCGGGGGTCACCACTTTTTTCATGTAAAAGGTAAAGGCATCACGGTTTGGTTCATCCCAGAATATACTGGTCAAGATAGTTCGTTTGACACACCCGAAATGCAGGAAGAGCCGTTCTAATGGCTGGCGACCCAAGCACATGGTCGATTATTCTTGGACCCCCCGGTACAGGTAAAACGACAACGATCTTGAACCTTATAGAATTAGAAATGCAAAACGGCACACCACCTGACCGCATCGGGTATTTTGCATTTACTAAAAAGGCTTCAGAAGAAGGTCGTGACCGAACGATGGAGCGCTTTGGATTAAGCTCGAAAGAGTTACCGAATTTTCGTACGCTACATTCTCTTTGTCATCGAATGTTGGGTCTATCACGCAGTTCTGTTTTGAACGGTAACTCGTTGCGCGAGTTCAATGACATCATGGGGTTACGGCTATCTGGTCGTTCGAACATGGAAGAGGGTTCGATTTCCATGTTGTCGAAAGATGATCGGCTCAACTTTATTGAGGGTTTATCGCGGCTCAGGTGCGTACCGTTACGAGAGCAATGGCATCAGCACTACGATGAAGATATTGATTGGTTCGCGTTAGAGCGGTTCCAAAAAGGACTGTATCAGTTTAAGCAAGCAAGAGGCTTGCATGACTTTACCGATATGCTCGACCTCTGTGTCCAGAAACAGCTGGCCCCTAGACTAGACGTTATGTTTGTAGACGAGGCACAAGATCTTAGCCCCTTGCAATGGAAGCTAGTAGAGCTTTTGGCAAATAATTCGGATCGCGTCTATGTTGCCGGAGACGACGATCAAGCCATTTTTAGATGGGCAGGGGCAGACGTGGATCATCTTGTTGCTATGAGCGAGGGGAACGCTCGAGTGCTGGATCAAAGCTATCGTATCCCGCGTAGTGTTCACCGGATCGCCGACAAAGTTATACGCCGTGTTAAGGCACGAACAGATAAAACTTGGAATCCTCGGGAGGAGGAAGGACAAGTTGTCAGCGAAGCAAGTTTCGAGCATGTAAACCTCACGTCAGGTGAATGGTTAATCTTATCTCGGTCGAACTATTTGTTAAACGAACTTGACGCGCACTGCCGCAACCTTGGTGTATACTTTGAACGGAAGGGCAATCCTTCTGTCTCTGAAAAGAAGATCGCCTCGGTCAAGGCTTGGGAGCGTTTACGCCGTGGACATTCTGCGTATCCAGAAGACGCAACGTCAGCGATTGCGTATATTAAGAGCGCGAAGAAGAAGGTCTTTGATACTTGCGCACCAACGGAGACTTTCACTCTCGCAGAGGTTGTCGAAAAGGCGGGGCTTTCGGAACCGTTAATTTGGCACGATATGTTCGACGCAATTTCTGTAGCCGAACGTAGCTACATTCTTTCGATACTACGACGAGGCGAAAAGATTACAAGTAAACCTCGAATAAGACTATCTACTATACATTCAGCGAAGGGCGGCGAAGCAGATAATGTTTTGCTCCTTACTGATATCCCACACCGTACTTGGAAAAGTTTTGAAAAGAACCCAGACGATGATACCCGCGTCTTTTATGTTGGGCTTACAAGAGCAAAGCAGAACCTGCACATCGTACAACCGATGAGCAATAAATATTTCCCTGTGTAGAAAGTTTTCTACTTTATTAAGACGGCGATCTAGTCTAAAGTTTAAGAAAGTAAGAGCGGGGGTTCATATGGGTGGTTGGATTCAGGTCGGTCCTGACTCGTGGCAGTATTCGCCCGATCATAGTTTTGGGGAACAGAAGACTTGGCCGCGCCACCGTTGGCCTTCTCAATACCATAAGGGAAAGAGGATTATGTCCGAAGAAACAGTTATGGAGGCCAAGGCTAAGGAGAAAGCCGCGCAAGGTCGCTCTAATACCGGTCGGCTGAAAGTCGGTACGACCATCGTGTTCAATAAATACCCAGAAAAAGGGCCGCGTCAGATGATGCTCATCCTCGAAAAGCTCGAAGAGTTTGGCGAGGGCGGTATTACTATCGGTATGTTCTGGGATAAGTTGGAAGGTCAGCTTTCGACTAAACAATCTGTAGACCGTGTCTACAAACACTATCATCGGGAGATGGTCGACAAGGAATACATTCGTATCCCTAGCTAATCTTTCGATGCGGGGGAGCGGCAGGTTTTTCTTTCTCCAGATTTTTGGCTTGTCGTTCCCCCATCTTTTAACTTGACGGAGAGGTTTATGGCTTCTATTCGTAGAAAACTCGCGGTAAACGCGAACAACTCTAAAAACACCCGCATGGATATTGCCAGCGCGGGTACGTTAGCGAACTGGCGACCAGACGAGCTGGCTCACATCAGCCGTTTTTGTAAAATGGGTCAGCTTATCATGGGCAAAGCTAAAGAGCTTGGTCGCCCTGTTGATGTTCTTGAAATCGGATGCGGAGAAGTTTGGACGCTTCGTTATCTCTATAAAGCGTTCGTCTCTCGCAAAGAAGAGATCGTCAATAGTTATACAGGTATGGACATTGATCCTGCTTGCCTCGACGATTGGTGGGTAGACGATAACGACCCGGTTACTGAACACCAATGGTTCAAAACTATGACCGGTAATAAAGGGCGGATCGTCCTTCAAGATCTAACTGTAGATCCTGAACCTCCTGTTGAAGATGAGTCTATGGATGTCTTCATGACTACAGAAGTGATCGAACACATGGGGAGGGAGTTCATTGAACCTTGGATCGAAGCATCGTGGCGTAAACTCCGTCCGAATGGCATTGCATATGTCTCGACGCCGAACCATGATGGGTCTAACGACGTCCTCCCAAAAGATCACGTCTACGAGTGGGGGTACGGAGAGCTCAAAGAACTCCTCGAAAAATACTACACCATCGAACAGCACTACGGCACGTTTACGCAAATGAACAATTTCAAGCGTAATCACCGTGCTAACTTACGCTGGCCTCAGCATGTAATCGACGATATCCAAGGACGGTTCGACAAACACTGGCAACGTGTAATTCTTGCTACGGCGTATCCAGAGACAGCGAATAACGTCAACTGGATCTTGAGGAAAAAGTAATGGAACCTATCAGAAGGTTCTTCTGGTGGATGGAGGAGAGGCACCGTATCTTTCTCAAGAAGGATATGGGCCTCCCCCAACACCACTGGACAGATGATGAGATTTTAAAGACATATCGCTTTACTAATCCCTTTAGAGAGAACGACAAGACAACCGTTTGGTTTAGAGAAAACATGCGCGATCCCTTGAATGGGGATGACGATGTTCTTATGGCTACGGTTATCTTTCGTTGGTTTAATCTAATAGAGACAGGCCAAACACTTCTTGACCATAATCTCCATGTCGATTGGAACCCAGAGATTGCCCGAGAAGAAATCAAGAAGCAACCTAAATATGTGACCGGTGGGTACATAATTAAAACTCCCGACGGAATGGACAAGGTCGATGGGGTTATCTGGTGCGTTAACAACATTTGGCCCCTTCGCAAAACACTCGCCGACGATATCCGCTCGAACAACCTCCGAGGTTCATGGAACTTGTTTATGCAATTTCCGTACCTAGGAGCCTTCATGTCATACGAAATAATTACTGACTTGCGTCATACACATTTGTTAGACAGCGCCGACGATATTTATACATGGGCGAATGCTGGCCCCGGCGCGATGCGGGGGCTGAACCGTATCTTTGATAGACCGCTTAACTTCAAAAGCCGGAAGCACGACTTTAATTCTGAGATGCGGGGTCTACTAAAAGCGTCGTCACAATATTTGGCAAAGGACTTCCTACCGCGATTAGAGATGCGAGATATCGAGCATAGCCTTTGCGAGTTTGATAAATATGAAAGAGTGCGTAACGGTGAGGGCGCACCCCGAGGGAGATATCCATGAAAGTTATACGCGGTGTAAATGTAAATGAGGTGTTTCAAATAGCTGTTATGAACTTGCGAGAAGACCAAGCTCTTTTAGAGACAGACTCCCGCAATGGTCCTGTGCTATCGTTTCCAACGCCGCTCACGACAATTTATGAGCGGCCTGATGAACGTGTTCTATTTAGCGCCGAACGTAATTGTAACCCCTTCTTTCATTTTATCGAAGGGCTGTGGATGATTGCCGGTCGGCAAGATCTAAAGACGCTAACGATGTTTGCTAAGAAGATGGCTGACTTTTCGGATGACGGTGTTCTAGTAAACGGTGCGTATGGTTACCGCTGGACGGAATGGTTTGGCCAAGACCAGTTATCTACTGTTATCGATTTATTGCGTAAAAACCCATTAGACCGCCGCGCCGTACTTCAAATGTGGGATTGTACCCAAGACCTTGGTTCTTCATCCAAGGACGTTCCGTGTAACACGCAAGTCTTTTTGCGTGGTCGCCCCACTAGTCACTGGGGAGAATACTTTGGAGATAAGACCCGCCCACCTCAAGAACGTCAAAATAAGTATTACTTAGACATGACCGTAACAAACAGATCGAATGATTTGATTTGGGGCATGTATGGTGCGAACGCTGTTCACTTCAGTATGGTTCATGAATATTTAGCCAGCTGTATGGGGATGGGGCTTGGGCGTTACTATCAAGTCAGCAATAACCCGCATGTATATTTAGATGTATGGAGGCCGCTCGATGAAAAACTTCCCCAAGGGATTCACCCAGACCCTTATGAAGCGTATGGGCTTCAACCCGTCCCGCTCGTCGATAAATGGGAAGAGTTCGACGTTGAAGTCTATCTCTTCTTCGATTGGCTCCACAAGGGTGAGTCCTTTTTGGGATACCAAAACCAAATCTTTCCGAAGACTGCAATACCTATGGTCGAAGCGTGGTGGCTCTGGAAAGAACAAATGATTAACGAGGCTATTGATAAGGCTCGTGAAATAGAAGCACCTGATTGGAGGAAAGCCTGTGTCGAATGGCTCGAAAGAAAAAAGTAAAATTCTACAGACCGTAGAGAATATCGCGGATGAAGATTGCGCGGGGCTTACACGTTCTGAAGAATCTTATGGAGATAGTTGGAAACAG
>CAACVD010000393.1_pt1 | contig 21230 bp, 20 predicted proteins | sample 2381771 | NCBI WGS metagenome assembly CAACVD01 (sample SAMEA5211965, study PRJEB30684) | marine metagenome | biome: Marine; feature: Epipelagic; material: Water | collected 2015-10-15 | depth 15 m | reverse complement strand
CACGAACCGCATCAATCAAAACGTGGTCATAAGCCGCAGAACGTGATTTTATCCACGTCAGTGAGGGCTGAAAATTCACGCCAGTGATGGATTGAGTGCCGCCATTTCCAGTGTACAAAGCAGTGTTGAAATAATCCTCTGGCGTTTCATCAGCCAGCGTGTCTATCGCACCGCTTGGCAGATTGGCGGAACAGAGCGACAAGAAGCCAGACGGCGGCGCATAGGCAAAGTCACCTATGCCGTTAGCATCAGCATTGCCGCCAGCGGCTCTTGCGCCTTGAAAAGTAGAATCCTGACCAGCATTAAATCGCCAAGTTCTTACTCCTGTTTGGTCAGAATTGACTATGTATGGCATATAACCTTGATTAACCATATCCTCTGTCAGGGTGTCTATTGGGTTAGTACCATTTGCAGGGTCACCAGAACCAGCAGTAGGCGCACCAGTATCACCGCCAAACCAAGAATTGTTTTTGCCTACCCAAACCTTTCCAGTGTCAGAGTCAAATGCAACTTGAAATATGTCACCAGCAGACATATGAAAGTCGCTACCGGGGTCAGTAAGACCATAGCCATAGTCGCTACCAACAACACGAAGCCAAGTAGAGCTAAACCCGTTGGTTGAGTAGTAACCCACCATATTATCAAGGTTGCCAAAATTTGTTGCGCTTAAATCATTATACTTTTGAACGCCCCAAAACGCAGACGATGAACCACTTACATTTGCTTTATCGCAACGAAACTCACAATACCATTTACCTGACGCTGGAAAAGCCTGAGTTGTTTTTATTGCAAGATAAGAACCAGTGTTCTGGGTGATTAGCAAATTACCTTCTTGTGTTGTTATACTTGTGCTGTTTCTATCTAGTGGGTTCCAAGTAGCAAAATTATTCGTAGGGCTATCCAGCACAACATCAGATGCGACTAGGTTGTTCACCGTCCAGTCATTCGTGTTGCCGCTAGTGTCATCACCAATAGCCGAACTGTCAGCATACTCAAGTCGGAAACCCATAGTGCCGAAGGTCAGCCCAGACGTGTCTTTAGGAATCCATATGCCTGACTTGGTTTCACCGAAGCTGGTAGGGTCTAGGGCTTGACCATCAATGAAGTTAAAGTCAGCCATATAGCCATCAAAGCTACCACCTGCTTGCCACTGACCAATGTAATGAGTTCCTGTACTGCTAATAAAGGTGTTTGTGTTAGACGATGTGTCTGTGCTTAATGATTGTTCTACGCCATTTACATAGATAGCATTTGCTGATGTGCCTGTTGTTACGTCTACCTTACAGGTAATATGATACCACGCACTTGGGTCACGAAACACAGCCTGTGTAATCATACGAACTGAAACACTACCACCAATCTGATTGTAAAAATCTAACTGACCACCACTTTGAAATTGCAATGCCCACTGGTTGTTACCGTCAATGCGCCGACCCATAATGATGTCGCCATCTAGATTACTTCGCTTGACCCAGCAAGATATTGTAAAAGTCTTTTGATTACCATCCGTAACTAAATTTCTAGTTAAGTAGTGATTATCACTGCTATTGAACCGCAATGACTGCTCGATGGGGAAGTCGTAAAACTCCGCACCAGCGGAATACATCCATTGTTCTGAACCAACAATACTCATTATGCAAACGCCAGTTGTGGCGCACCCAGTAATATTCTGCCACTAGCCGCAACCACATATGGCACAATGTCAGTAGCAGATGCCGCCGATGAAAGTGTTATGCCAGCACCGCCAGCCGTTTCATAGTCAGTGCCAAGGCTAACGGTTCTGCCGCCTGTCGCATCCTGTATGAACACAATAAAGCCTGACTGACCCACCTGTTCTGTTGTGGGATTAGCAAGCGTAACATTGCCTGTAAGTGTCAACACAAAGTTCTGGTTTGCACCGAAGTCAAGCGTCACAGAGCCAGTGTTTGTTGTGTCGGTGTCTGTGCTACCACGTTGTGCCGCAGTAAACGTCTGGGCAACATCTAGCTTTGCTGTGTCAGCATCATAGGCTTGAACATCTGTCCCGATGGCAAGACCTAAATTTGTTCTAGCCGTAGCCGCATTATCTAAGTCAGATAAGTTATTAGCAACAGTCAAGAAATCAGCCGCAGTCAGAGCCGCATCTGCCCAAGCCGAGCCAGTATAAACTTTTAGATTGTTTGAAACTGTGTTGAAGTACAAATCTCCAGCGGTCAGCGCATCACCGTCATTGTCCACTGTTGGGTCTGAAGCAAATGCCCCAAGGTAGGTATCCTCAAAGTTATCCAAGGCTGTTTCCGCTGCCGCTTGTGCTGTTTCCGCTGCGGTCTGAGCCGCCTCTGCCGCTGTCTGTGCAGTTGAGGCAGATGAGGCTGATGATGCCGCAGATGTGGCAGATGAGGCTGATGCTGTCGCAGAAGTCGCACTATTGGTAGCCGAAGTTGCCGCCGCTGAGGCAGAAGCCGCCGCATTGCTGGCTTGTGTTGCCGCATATTCAGCATCAACCACCAAATCCCATTTGGCGCTGTCAGTGTTAGAACTGATGGGCGTAGTGCCGCTAGATGTGTGCGCGGTATTACAGCGATAGACATTATAGTTACTAGCGTCTTTTACCAAGTCGCGCACGGTGTATGCAGTTGATGCCGCCCAATCACCGCGCCAGTTGCCAATGTCTTCACCGACAACAGGATTACCGTCACTATCAAACGCCAGAGTTTTACCAGCGCGTGATGCCTTGGTCGGCAGCTCCATATCTACAACGCCGCCATCCTCTACTAACGCCGGGTCATAAACAGGCGCTCTCATTCCGCGTCTGTTTTCTTCAGCAATCTGCTGGATCATAATGATCTGGCCATCGAGCTGTTCGTTGAGAGCTGATGCGCGTAAATCACCAGCCGTCACAAAGTCGGTGGTGCGTTCAATATCCCTTGCGCCTACAATAACAATTTGGTCAGATGCGGTAGGCGTAGTTGGCACGTTAGTGCCTGTCACTATAGTAATAGACCCAGTGCCATTAGCATTAATAGTGACGGTGTAGTCAGTCGTCAGCGTCAGTAATGTCGCATTAAAATATACAGCTAGATCGTTCTGATCCAGTATCTCAAACATAAAGCTATACGGCCCTAGCCCGGCTGAACCTGTAAAGACGACACGCCGCGTCACCGCATTAATATTGTAGTCTGCCATAGCTTACCTCTCTGCCTCGCAGTATAACCTATTTTTTAACGACCTACTAGCCTCGCATCTCGGTGCGCTCGCTGTATTTGATTTGCTAATTCTGGAAACTCAACCTTATCATCGCCAAGCCCATAATTAACGCCAACGCCCTGCATTGTATACACCAGCTCCTTGCCGTAATGCTTGGTCATCCCGAACATTCTTTCACGCGCTGCCGCTTTATAAGCATTAACAGTGCTGTCAATCTCTGCTTGCAGGTCGCCTAGCTTCGGCACGATGCCTGTATAGTTGCCGTCATCAATCATACTTGTGACGTTGTTGTAAATAGCTTCACTCATTGTTTCGCCATTAATCTTAATGTCCTTAGCATATAACTGCTTGTATCTCTCTTGGACTTCTTGTGGCAAGTACACGCCGTGAATATTGTAATCAGGCTCTCTGATGCCGTGCCTCAATGCCGCCACAAGTTCTTTTGTTCTGTCTGGCTTTGCAAATGTCACCCTAGTGGGTATCATTGTGATGAGTGATCCGGGCTTAGATATTGGATCGCCCCACGCATCCAGCTTTGCAGGCGCATCTTTGTTGAATGCAGGGATTTTATTGCGCCATCTGTTCAGCGCCTCAAACCCAGCTCTGACCGCAGTTGTTGGCACATACTCTCCTATAAGAGGATTGTTTTCAGCCCATTCTTTTTGCGCCATTGTCATCGCAGTTGGCTGGACTTCTGGGTTAAGTATGCCCTCAATATAATTTGCCATTGAGCTGTTAGTGTACCCAACAACAGGCGTTCCCATAATTGCAATATTGGTATATTGCTCAAGTATTTTCGTAACCATTGCTGTAGCTTTTTCGCCACCGTCTGCCTGCTTTTGCCCAAAGATAGAAACAAGCTCATTGATGACCGTCATTTGCGGCACGACCGTTGAAAATTCGGATAGTGTTGCAATAGACGCATCAAAGAAAACAGACCCCTCCTCATCATTAGGGTCGAACTCATGATATGCTGATGTTTCAGCCCACGAAGAACCAAACACAAATGGCAGGTTGGCTGGCTCAAGGCGCGAGAAAGATATAAACATCTTGCCTTCAAACTGGCCAGAACCAAACGATACGGCGTTTTCAAAGCCCGGTAGGTTTTTAAGGCGCTCGACATATACGCCGCTTTCGCCGCCCCAATCCTCAAGATCGACTATAAACGAAAAGGGCTGCCACCCCATAGACCGCCAAGTGTTTCTCTCTTCTGTGTCGCTTGGCCCCGGCCCAGTAGTAAACCCATTCTCATAAAGCGCCCTGCCACCCTCAAACATTGCGTAGCCGTAAGCAATGCGACCAAGGGCAAGGTCACGATGCCTTCCGCCCTTTGCCCATTCACTATAAAAGCGCGGCGATACAAAATTAAGAATAGGCGTTCTGGCCGCGCCTTCGCTGGCTAGATTTATTAACGACTTACTAAACAAAACTAATGGCTTGATTGGCGGCATTTTCATTATGCGGTTAGACCACCACATAACATTGCCCAATGCCCCAACTTTTTTAATGTCTGACTGCAAAGTGACTTGCTTGCGCCACGCTTCTGTACTTGCCTCAATGTCGTGTGGGCGTTCTGTTAGTAATTTGTCAGCTTCAGCTTGAGCCATTGCAAGCGCTTTTTCTCGGTCTTCCCCAGCCAGTATTGCGTCATCATATGTTCTTCTAGCTAACCGAGCGCCTTGCTCATGCAATTCCATACGTTGAGCTAAACCGCCAACAAGCTCATCAGTAACGCCAATAGACTTCATTGCAAGGTTTGGCAAAAGCCCCAGCGCTTTAATAATATATGCGGCTGGCTTGTCTTCTAAGTTTTCTGGCAGTCGTCCTATTTCTCTACCAGCTATTATCAGCGGCGTGTTAGACCAATATTCTGGGGTGAGTGGACTTTGTATTACTTCGCCCTTAACCGATGTCTTGCCTTCTGATATATAACGCCCTGCCAGCATGATGCCGTCAAGAATGCCGTTTCTCATGCCACTGGCTCTGGCCAATATGTCGTCAAGAGTATACCTGTCTGGGTCTGGTTCTTGCCTTAATAATACTTCCAATATACGGCGCGGTATTGTTGCAGGAATTGCAAATAAGCGCTCAGGTATATCCAGAAAAATAGAACTAATGCCTGCGCCAACATTGTACATAATTGTGCCGGGGGCTGATAGCGCCATAGCTTGAGCGCCATACATAATTGAGTCATACGTCTTGCCAATAACGCCACGCTCAAGTAACCCATTTCGCTTGCTTCTGTAGTTCGGATCGTCTTTCTTGAAAGCCATATATTTGTGAGCCAGCAACATTAATTGATCATCGCCGCCTTGGCCTTCAAGGGCTGATCTAATATCAAGCGCAGATGGCGTGCCTTTCTCATAAGTGCTTTTAAAGACATTCATTGATCGAGCCACATCACGCTTAACGCCTTTTAACTCAGACAGAATGATTTCATGCTGCGCCATTGCCTCGCGCAATTCTAGCTTACCCATTTCATCGAGTTCGCCGTCCAGCGCCTTAGCCATTAATTCATCCACGCGAGTTGCGCTAATGTCATGCAGTATCTGTAAACCTGCAATGTTTTCTGCCAGCTTATGATCCCCAACCTTTGATTCCATAGGGATGCCTTTGAATAGCTGGTCAAGCATTCTCTTAGGTACGCCGGTCATAATGGCGCGATCATAAAAGCTCTGCACCGTGCGTGACTTATAGTCAGGCTCAACCTCTCCCATAGCTTGCACAGTCGCCGCAAGTGTTTCGCTGTCATAAAACTTAGTATTGACCGGGCCTTCTATAACGTCCTCGCCCTTGCCTGATGGCGCTGTTCTAGGGCCGCCCATATACTCTTCACGCGCCGCCATACGCTCTTCCATATATTCTTCGCTAACAGGCTCAGGAACTTTTGTCTTTGGTTCTTTTGGCAGCTCAGGCGTTGCCGCTTCATCAGGCGGCACGTCTGTCATAGGCTCAACTTCAGCCTCTGGCACTGGTGCTTCTTCAACAGGTGGCTCTACAACCTTTTCTGGCTCAGGCGGCTTTACCTTATATTCTGGGTCTATCTTTGCGCCCGGCTTAGTCAACGGCTCAATCAACGTCCCTACTGTTGGGCGTGTAATGTAACGACTAATAAAGCCAGCCTCTTGAACGCCTGATTTAGGCGCGTCAACATCTGGCACAATGTTAGTTGCGCCTGATGTCATTTCGGTTAGCTGTTGTTCAATCTTTGGTGGTCGTGCCATTTTCATTTTCCATAACTTGATCCGGCTCATCCGGCTCGGCTTGCATAGGCATCATCTCACGCGCCGCATATAGGCGTTGGATCAATGCCATATTGCTAAAGGGTTTCTTTTGGCTTTCCATATTTTTTGATGATTGCATCGAATTTTTCACGATCTACTCCTTCATATTCGTACCAAGGGATGTTGCCCCCCTCAAATGCTTTTACTCCAGGAAAGTCTGATGGCAACACGCCAGACTTTTTGTTAAATACTTCCTTGAACATAGCATCAAGTTGCTTTCTAGTAAATTGATAAGGCTCATCTCCGCTGGTGTTGTAAACAAATCTAGTTTTGCCGCCCGGCAGTTTTTCAAAAGAAACACCAGAATGTTTCGCGTGGAAACGTCCTTCAGTTATTGGCATAAGGTCTGTTGGTGATATATTTGCGCCGGGGCGTTTAGTTCCCATACCAACAACGGCTTCAAGTGTTGGGTGTGACACTATTTGTCCAGATGAAAGTACCCAGCTTTCCCAATGGTAACGTCCTACTGACGCATCATCTGGTCGACCTACAGCATTATATAGATCACCCACACGCGGCATCAATGAGCGCTCAAGCGCCTCATATTGAACCAGACCCTGAGCGCCCTCAAACTGCATCATAATATCGTCATATATCTTATCGCCGCCGCCCCACATAGTATTGATTTGAATGCGGTCTAGGACAACAACATCATTACGGCCTGACACTAACAACGCAAATGACAGAACCTTATTGCCAATGCCGGTAGCATCAGCCAATGTATAGTACTCACGCCTAATATCTTTGCTAGACATATTTGGATCAGCAATCATATTGTGCAATCGCGTCAATGCAGATACGCCGTTTTCGTCTGTTGCCGCCATCTTGCGTAGCCACGTTTCGCCAAATGCGTTTGCATTAGATGTGGCTGACCTGCCCGGCGAGCCAGCGTCTTCTGGCATGATTGACATAGACATTTCTTTCCAAGCAATCGAATCCTCTTCTGTCCATTCGCCGCGAGCCGCTTTCATAATAAATGGTTGCGCCGCCTCAGCTAATTCTAAATAGCCTGCTTCATGTGGGTATGCTGACATGCGGCGAGATAGAATAGCCCATAACATTAATTGACCAGTCAGGCTTTCATCAGCCCCAGCAGTATATGCTTGCCGGAAATCGTCTTGTATAGCCAGACCTTCTCTTGCCCCCTCAATCTGTTCCGGCGTTAGATTATTGAACCAACCTGCCCATTTTTGAGTATCGTTTGCGTGTTCAATCAGCCAAGTTGGCGGCGCTGATACTTCGTCAGCGTTCTTTGTCCTAGCCACCATTTCAGCATAATTATCTGGCGATGATAGTGGATCAGGGTATTGCTGCTCTATGTTATTCATTTTGGCAACGGTTGCTTCAGAATTAGCAGGCGTTAATTTAATTGGAACTGATGCTTTTTTATCTGGCTCAAAACCTGAAACCGTTACTCTGTATTCTGGGGCTAGGCCAACAACCTTTGGCTCATCGCTTGGCGGCATTAACTTTGTTGGGGTAGCCGGGTCATCACCGCCAAAGAAACTTCTAGCCGCAAGAATGGCGCGGTCTGCTAGCATAGTTGGGTCAATGCCAGCGCCTAACTGCACACTGCCTTCGCGTTCTAACGTCCGGCGTTCAGCACCAGCCACAATGTCGCTAGCCGTGCGACTTATTAATTCCTGTACTTCTGGCGCATCAACATTTCCGGCCAATGCTTCGCCACCCTTGACCATACCAGCGCCCATCAACCCACTAATTAATGACGTTAAGCCCACGCGCAAATCTTCTTCTAGGCCAGATACCTCATAACCGGCTGTGCGTTCTGTACCGATTAATGCGCGTTCTTCCATTGCGCCGCGTGTGGCCTCACCTAGCCCTGCATACATTGCAGGTTTTTCCGCTAACTCTGTCGCCGCGTCTGTAAGACTGCGAGCCGCAAGCTGTTTAAGCTGGCTTCTAATGCCAACCTTTGTAGCTTGCTGACCACCAGCAGTGACTAACTTACTGCCGCCCAGTGTCGCCGCCGCTGCCCAGTTTGCCGGGTCTTGCAGTATACCCTTAAACATTCTGGAAAATGCACCCTCACCGAATGCTGGCAAGCGCTCATACTGATCCATAAGATATAAAAAATCTTGCGCTTTCTTTGCGTCACCTGCGCCAATTATAGACGCGGCCTGATACAGCATCCCCTCTGACCCAGTGACAGGCGTTCCGGCAAAGTTGAAAAAAAACTCCCCCATCAAGTCAACAGCATAATCCGTCATCTCTTTATCAGATCGCTCAATGGCCTGTTGCATTTGTGACGGTGGAAAAGTGTCAATAGTTTTGGGCTTGCCTTCAAAATGTTTGTAAACATTGCGAGCCGCGTTCACAAAATTTTGATCATACGGCAACATATCTTTTGTAAGCTGGACACCGTGCCGCGTTTGCATCTCAGTTTCCATTTGTGCTTGCTGGTAGTCAAGCCCCTGTTCTTGTGGTGGGTGACCATAAGCAGGTACATAGACATCGCGCTTAGGAACAGACACATCTGGCATCATGCCAGCATCTTCTAAAATATTAAATAACTCTGCGAAATCGTCCATCACTGTATCCGCTTTCCTATTTCCATTTGTATCTGTGTGAGCTTTTCCTTAATGTCTTGAATGCGATTTTGGCTTACCCCCATCTTTTTAAGGATAGGTTCAATTTTATCAAATTTTGTGTCTTCATTGAATGTGATGCCTGTAGCGATTGTCTGACCATCCAAGCTGTAGTTTGTGTTAAGGTAACTTACTATTTGCTCAATTCTGCTATCAGCCACTGTATTGACGGCGGTTGTTTCAAAATCACCTGTAATGACGCTCATCATCGTAGGCTTCTTGCCTATTCCGCCACTAGCCTCCCACTCTTGGATTTGAATAGCCAGCTCATCTTCAGCCATATCTCTCAGCTTAAAATACTGGGTTGCTTTTTCTTCGCTTGGCACAGTGCCGGGTACAATCTTTGCTAGTCGCATCAAATGTTTATCTATGGATGTTTGCTGCGCTTTAGTTTCAGTGTTTAATAACGGCAACATCTCTATTACATCTGCTGGGGTCAACCCAAAGTCAATCTGACCAATCATCATCAATTCTGGGATATCTGTAATAGTCCCCTCATATATCTTTTGCCTTACCATTAGCTTTGCGCCAGCCGGAGTAGGCGTTTCATATATTTTAGTCTTATTAGATAACAGGCCGTCTATAGTGCTTAGGGGCATAATAATGCCATTAGATGCGGCGTAAAGAGATTGATAAGACGATATAGCATCAGCCTCTTCTTGTGAGCCTAGATCAGACTTCATAATCGTAACTAACAAATCTGCCGCCTGTGCTTTATAGACGTTATTGCTTTGTGTCTTTTGCGCGGTATCTGCGTTTTCACGCGCTGTGCGTTCTGTTCTAATTCTTTGCCGCACCTCAGCCTGTTGTTTTGGATCAAGTGAATTATATACTTCAGAATATCTGCCAAAATTGCCAGAGCGCAAATTAGAGCTGAACTCTACTGGGTTTTCCGCAAAGCCCTCTGTAAACGCGAAATCAGTTAACACGCCCTGCTTGGCCTCAATAATAGCGCTTTCAACGGCAGTTGACTTGCTGTTAATAAAGTCAATGTCATTAGTTCCAATGATTTGCTGTTGAATGCTATTGGCTTCAACAGAAAGAGCCGCATCTAACTCTGATATTTTATTTCCCTCATCATCTAAAATAAAACCGCCAGATGATGCTTTTATTATTGCCCGTAATTCGTTGGGAAGCTCATCAAGAGCTTTGTCAGCATCGATGCGGCGCACAGCTTGTTCGCGCTTCAGTACAGTTTCTAAGCCGTTCTTGTATGTGGCTGATGCAAGTGTGTTTGCGGTTGCAGAAAATGATGCCGCTTCATCTACATCAAGTTGCGCCAGTAACTCAGAGTAACCTGTTATGTTACCTTGTATCTGCGCTTCCATCTGACTAAGCGCTTGCGGCGAAAAATCGCCGCCACCATCTATATAGGCATTAAAGCCAGCGAGCTGAGTACGCATCTGAGCTTCTAGGTCTGTACGCAATCGCGCCGCTGTTCCAGCCCTTGAAGCCGCCCCGAAAATAGTATCCGGCTCATTAATAACATCATTAATGTCTAAGCCGCCTTTTAGAGCTTGGTTAATTTGTTCATTAGTTAATGGGTTGTTGTAGCCATACTGCAAACCCTCACGTTCTGCTTGAGCAACGGCTTTCTTAAACGCAAACTCTGACACTTGATCCAAGGCGCTACTAATGCTGTCGTAAACCTGAGCCTGCGCCGCACCAGTTTGAATAAAATTAACTGACGGCATACTACTTATTGCCGCGCCTAGTGGTCTGTAACGTGGTAACTCTGCCATTATAGACCCCTCGGTATATATGGGGTGGGTGTGCCGGTTGCGCTACCATAAGACAAACTTGGCTCAAGCGGCGCACCACCAATCAAGCCAAACTGATAAGCTGTTGTAGCTCCTTTGGCTATGCCGCCGATCATGCCAGCCCTCATAATGCCTCTAGCCTGTTGCATATATTGCTGTGCCTGCATCTCGCCGCCGCGTTCTGCAATGACTTGATTATCCATAATCGTATATGTTTCTTGTGCGCCGCGGCTTAATGCGTATTGAGTCAAGGCTCTAGCGCTACCGCTATTGGGGTCAATGCCGCCAGCACCAGCCCTTGCATTAATAGCCGCTTGCGTTTGCAGTATGTTATCTAATATAGACAATCCCTGCTGTTTATACTTTAGCGCCTCAGTCTTACCCTGCAACCGCGCCATAGTCGCTTGAGCCGCAAGCCCTCTAGCTTGCGAGCGACTGCTTTGCATTTGAGAAAACGTGCTAGCGGCTGATGCCACCATCCCTATGCCTTGCGCCGCGCTACTAACACCTGCCGCAGATCCTAATGCCGCCATAAATCCCATTTTACTGTCCTATACTAACTTTAAAATCTATGCCCAACAACGTCATCTTGAGCGGTACTGTTTGCCCAATAGTAATCTGACCATCATAAGTATACCCCAAAATGCCGTGCAATGTCTTTATTCCTGTAAACTCATCCACATCATCATCCAGCACATCATCGCCAAACCTGCGGAAAGGTACTTCCTTGCCATTGATAGTCAACGCCTGCGTCTCAAACAATTCGGCATTAACCTCGAATATACGCTTCTTAAAGCCCTTCAGAGAGCCGCTGGGTAGCCTTGGCTCTACTGGCAGTGTCTTTACTTCCGGCGTGAAGTTAAGGCCGACCTGATGGCTCGTAGCCGCCGCCGTAGCAAACGTGACCGTGAACGGCGAAGCAGGCACAGTTTGATCCGCTTCGATAATCCCATCGCGTATGATCTTAACTGTTTCACCTTCGAGGTGATCCATTGTGACAGACGATGCTGCCCCACCTGTTTTGGCGCAATCGAGTAAGACTGTACTATCAAATAGCTCCACATAATAAACCGTTCCACCGTTGACCGTGCGCTTGACCACCACATAGATATCATCGACATCAACCCCGACATTTATAAACTCTCCATCGGTTGTCCATTCACTAGGCGCAATTACGTTTTGTGACCTAAGTATTGTATAACATGCTATTGATCCATCGTCACCATTTACCACCAGCAAGCGATCCCCCTCATCAGTGCCAGTAGATTTACGCACCGCCATCTCTTCTGGTGACCTTAGCAAGTGAGACGATAGCAGTGATATCTTGGCTGATGCGTATGCATTCTGTGTATCGGTAAACAAGAACTCTTGCAACGCCTTGCCCTGCCGCTGGACAAAGATAGTCGCACCATCAATGTTTTGCAGTCTGATGCCGGGCTTAATGCCAAAGCTGGTCTGTTGTTTCACGATAAGATTACTAGGCGTAATTGGCTCATCCAAAGTCTGAGGCACATAAAACTCACCGCCTGTCGTAAACACTTGCAGATGGCGGCCAGAGAAAATATCAACAATGGCGTTAAATGTGCCAGTGTCTAGCGTGGCTTCTACCGCCGCATCGTCTAATGCTTCGCCGGGGTCAAAGTTAAAAAAGTCTGACACCCTAGACCCAAATATTGTGGATGGCCTGCTGTTAGTGCCGCCAAAGAATAGCCTGCCCTCATGAAATGTCACTGACCGTGGATAGCCTCTGCTAGCTGACCAGACATTTTCATAGCCCTCTTCTAGCTCCCAATCAGCATCATCAATATTACTAGTGTCAAATAATGGCACTTCGGCAAAACACTCTAGCTTTGCATCGCTGACCCTTCTGACAATACGCAATCGGCCAAAGGGAGTCACGTTTATGTATTGGCCAGCGTAGCCATTCGCCGATGCGGCAACAGTAAATATATTTGCGTCAGAGCCGCTATGCTTTGCTGTAACAGTTATATTCCCAGATGTGCCGCTAACCTCTAGGTGGTCATGCGGAACACCTGTATTAAAGGCATTGCCTGCTGTCACAGATAGCGTATAGGCATACTTAGGCACAAACGTAAATGTGATGGTGCTAGCCGTCCAATCGCTATCAGTCGCACCGCGCACAATCTTGAGCGGCGCTAAATCCTCATGCACCACAATCACGGTATCCGCTGACTGCACCCAGTTCATCTCAGGTATGATGGCGCTGGTTATAGCTGCCACCGTCAGATAATCATTGCCTGAACCATTAATGTTAGTGATGAGCGCACCATCCTTAAACACATACATCTTGCCGGGTGTAAACACCAGCATATAGCTGTCGGTCACGCTAAACTCAAATGATACCATACGCACTGCCGTGCCTGCGCCGCTATCCAATTCAGCAATAAACTTAGTGCCATCACGGCGTTTAGCACCGCCTTGCGGCTGAATGCTGACATTACGCGCTGTAGTTAAGCCAGACGCATACTGACCAATGTCAGTCCGAGCGCGGAGCTTCGGATCAAGCTCCCCAGCCGTAAAGTCATTTTGTATCTGGATGATCCGGCTCATGTTAGAACCTTATGTCAGATATCGGAAATTCCTGTATGCTTTGGGCTGGCTGATCTATGCCATCAATATTGATAGCGACACGCACCAGACCACCACGCATATTATCAGATGGTGAACCATAGGCTTTATTGTGATAGTAGTCAGCTTTGGTAAGCTGATCAGTAATCGGTTCAGCGAACTCTGCCGCCAGCGCTGTTTTTAGCAACCGCACAAAGTATGGTGGAAAGTCGGAAGGCTCTGGCCTATACTGATAATCAATATAAACTGTTTCTAGGTTTGTGAATAAACCACCAGCATAAATATCGTAATCACGCACTGGGCGTTCACCCACGGCGCTGGTAGGAAACACAGCCTTGGGCAATCCTAATCTGTCGCCGGGTAGTTGATATTTATATTTCCATTCATTGATTGGCGCGTCTAGCAGTCGCGCAAGTTGAATTTTTCTGATTGTCCAACTATATGGGTACTGCATCAACAAGGTGTCACGCACATCGTCATAAAGTCGATCAGCAACCTGCGCCTCATCTGTGCCGTCAGAAAATGATGATAATGGGGAAGCGCCAAGCATAATTAGCGCATCGGAGCAGATTGATAGTTTAGTGTCGCCAGAGGCCATTTAGTCTACTCCTATAGATAGGTGGGGCGACCTAAGCCGCCCCAGCCAAATTAGTCGGTGTCAGTCATTGCAACGGCAGTGCCGTCAGTCACATCGACAACGCCTGATGCGTTTGATGCAACCATAACGATTGACATAGTAGGGGTTGCACTATCGTGAACAAAGATGATGTCGCCAACTGCCAGAGTGTCTGACAAGTCGTTGAAATAACCTGCGGTGTTCACAGTCGCAATAGCATCTGCACTTGTGTAAGTGTACATGCTCGGTGCGTTACCCTTTTTAGAAGCGCCGATCACGCCCCAACCTGCTGTCGAAAAAGCCATAATATAACTCCTCTCTATTCGGTTGCGCTGATCTTGACGATGCCTTCATCGTCAATGGCCACTGCACCAGCAGAGAACATTGAGCTGACAAGGAAGGACGTTTTTTCAGCAATGTAATTTATCTCACTACGCTGGTTCATGCCAATGCCCATACCAATAGCATCGCGGTGGAATGCGAAGCTAGTGCGAGTGGACGGTAATGGCAAGCCACCTTCGTCACGATCACCAAGAGTGATGAACTTGAAACCTAAGAAGGTATCAATATCACCCTGAACCAGTGCTTTCACGCTGGCGAAATCAGAGCTGGTCAGCTCAGTTTCGTCTAGCAATGATGACAGGCCATTGGCGTGGATGATCATGCAACGACCTTCAGAAGGTACGTTGTTTGCATCCAATGCCTTTTTAGCTGCCAGCAACTTGGCGAGGTTCATGTTAGTGCCAGTACCACCAATGTCTGTGCCGACAGTTGATGGTGATGAAGCGGCGTTCAGCGCGTCAATGACTAGCTGATCCATACGGCGGCCGATAGCAGCACCCACGACGGCGACTAATTCCCGTCTCTCGTCGAAATTGACCTTCTGCTGGTTGAAGATATCTGAATATTCAGCCGCAATGAAATCTGACATTGTGGCTGTAACCTGTGAATAGGTTACATTCAGAGGGGTTACGTCTGACTGTGGTACGCGCACAGTCGCTGTGCCTTTCCCGATCTTCGGGAACTTCACTTGATTACCTTCGACATTTGTTCTTTCGCGAGTTACGCCAGCAAGAGCGCGAGCGCTCTGATATGCCTGCTTCACCTCGGCATCGAACATTTGCACAAAGGCGTTTGAAATGCCAACTGCCATTTCTGTTCTCCTTTGAAAAAGTTAAATACAAAAGTCGCGTCAGGTATCCGATGCCGGGCTGTCACTTGGGCATAAACGCTACGCCCCCAAACGTGGGCGACAGGTCGAAGGACGATTGTCTGTCAAGCACAAATAATAATGGAAAAACTGGGGCGTGTAAACACCCCAGTTAATTTACATAGCTTGATAGTCTTGAGTGCCGTACATTTTCTCAAACATCTTCTCTACCTTAGCTCGATAGGTTGGATCAGATTGATACTCAGGTTTGGCCACCATAGCGGTTAACTCTTCCTTAGATGGCGCACCTTCTGGCTGGCCAACGTCAATCGGAATAGAGCGATCACCATAATAGCTTCTGATTTTCTGAAGAGCGCGGATGCCCTGAGCCGTGCCGCCCATAATCTTGAACTCTTCAAAATCGTCTTGTCCCCATACGCCTTTGCGTACTAGAGATTGACCCCATTCGGTCATAGACTTAATGACGGCATCAGCATTGTTGCCCAGCTTCTTATATTCTTCTTGATAAGAAACCTCAGCTTGTTGCGCCTCAGCCCCAGCCATATCAACAAACTTACTGGCCAGCTCCTCAAATGCTGATTGGCTAATGCCATTCTGCTTTGCCCAATCCTTGTAGGTATTGAACAGCTCATCATCTTCGGGGATGTTCGCCTCTTGAAAAGCACTAACGTCATACTCTTCCGGCGCTTTATGTTTGCCTTGTGAAAATTTCTTTTGTAGCTCATTGTAGCTTTTCACAAGGTTTTCTAAATCCGGCCCTTCGTCTTCATTCCAGAACTTTTCTGGATACCAATCTGGACGCTCAAACTCGGTTTCTTCACCCTCAGCCGCAACAGTTGTGCTTTCTAGTGTCGGCTCTGTATCGGGTTTAATGTGTGAGATACCTGCATCTGCTTGCTGGTTGTCTTTGCTGTCTTCGCTTTCGATTTCAGCAGAGGCCATCAAGCCTTCGGGTTCATCATTCATAGGTGTCTAGCCCTCTTCATTCTGCGTTCGATTTCTCGAACTATGCTGTTTTGACCTTCTCTGGCATAACCGTGTGAGGCTTCCTCACCCGGATACCAAGTCGGTTGCTCAATCGTTTGCGCCCTGAGATGTTCTAAAATCTGTTGTCCATCTTCAGAACCAAACACGCGCAGATATAGACGATCCACATCATCTTGCATATCCACAACGTCCTTACGCAACTCAGGCTCTACGTTCCTAAGTCCGTCCCAACCTTCTACATCCATTTAGATAGCTCCCTCTGGCGGTACTTCGCCACCTTCTGCTGGCATCATGCCCTGCTGTTGTGCGGCGGCTTGTGCCATTTGTGCCGCCATCTCTGCCGCTTGCTGACGTTCTTGCGGCGATGTACGCAAGTCAGCCGGTATGCCCAGCTTGTCAGCCACATAGTCTGGTATAGCAGTGGTGCGAACAGCGAGCTGGCCATCAGGGCCTAAGCTCGATGAGAGCTGAACCCACTGCATAATCTTCTCAATGTCGCCAAGGTTCTGAGCCTGAGCAATCGGGCTAACAGGTGTAACCTTCACCTCTAAACCATTCACTTTCAGCGGCATCTCAATCAAGCCGCGTTCATCCATCACATATAGGATGCGTGACACCAGTGGTATCATTGTCTCATTTATGAGCCTGCCAAAAGCACTGCCTAAGTTGGTTGATAGCTCTTGCATCTTTGCCGACACTTCGGTGGCTGATCGAGCTGACATGTTGTCAGGCGGCAGGGTATCATCCATCATAATCTTTTTGATGTTCATCCGCAGATCATTAATGACAATCTGACTGACGTTAAAGTCGCCGGTGCGTGGCAGAGGACGTAAACTTTCACCTTGTGGGCCGCCATTACGCGCAACAGGAATAATAGCGCCGGGGCGAATGCTTACCGCTTGAGGGTTCAGCACACCATCGTCTGCCGCTGTATATACCCCGGCGATGCTAATGCTGGCATTTTTCAGCAACAGCTCTAGCGTCTTGTTTAACGTCTTAATGTCTGGGATAGCTGTGACTAACGGCCCACGGCCATAAACCTCACCGGCTACCTTCATATAACGCGCAACAACCCAAGGGCTGGATTTCATTCGGCGCATCAGTAACTCTTCTTTGCCTTCCGGCCAGATCACATAATAGCAGTAATCACCCTGCTCTGGGTCATACATTGTAGCTTCCATCAGATCAATCTCATTGGTCGGATGTTCATCAATCAACCGCTGTAGCTTTTCTGATATCTCTGCGTCAGTCCAATGTTGTTTAATGGCCTCAGCTTTCAAACGCATCCGGCGGTAAATGTTATCGACCTTGCCGTGTGCGCCCTCTTCAATCGCCACAAGATATTGCGGCACGGCGGTAAACCTAATAGGCGTGACCTCATCGCCGGGCTGGATCAGCATAACGGCAGTACCAACCGCCAAATCCATCAAGAACTCGCCCATAGCCAGATCAAAATTAGTCTGGCGCAACAACGCAAACATTTTATTGGCATAAACATCAAGCGCGGCTTGCGCTTCCAAGCGCCGCGCCTCTGGTATGTCTGCGCCGGGTTCTAGGCGACACCAGCTCGCATATGGTGGAAACAAGCCTGACTGAATGCGATTGGCAAAACGCTGGGTGGAATTGATGGCGGTACTGTCAAACACGCGCACCATTTTATTCTGGCCGGGCGACCCACCGCCCTCATAATAACCGTCATACAGATTACGCTGTGGCAGCGCAAACTCATAGCAATCTTCGTAAATCTGCCGCCAGTTATCTTTGCGGCGCTGTGCCATCTCATAGCGTTTGATAATCTGTTGTACGTCCATCATGATTTTTTATGCCTTTGTGCAAAATTTCTGGCGGCTTCTTTAGAGCCAAAGCCCCAAGCGCGTAATGCTAGACCAAGCCGTGTTGGCTTGCCGTCTTTCTTCTCAGGGCCAGCCATACCAGCAAACCTAGCGGCGAAAGACACGCGGCGTGGGTTAGTGCCAGACTTGACCGGCCGCTTTAAATTAGAACCCTCTTTGCGCTTAAAATACTTGCGCCCTGCCTCATTTAGGCCACCTTTCGGGTTCTGGTACTTTTTAGCTGGCATCAGCTTCTCGCGGCTCGCATGTTGTCAATAAGATTAGGATATGGACGACCAGCCTTTTTAGCCGCTCGCATAGCGGCGCGCTTCTTGGCTGGTGACAGTTCTTTCGATTTGCCTAAGCCCTTGGGGCGCTTTTTATCCCAGACCTGTTTCATTTCTTTTTCGCCATCTTAGTTTTCATAGACGCGCCAGCGACACGGCCACCAGTTTGCTTGGCATACTCTTTAGCCATTTTCATGCCTGATTTAGTGTACGCAAATGTGCGCGTCTTACCATCTTTAGATACAACTTTTGGCATTACCCTGCTCCTAACGTAGTTTTAACTGGTTCGCCTTCTGCTTGCGGCCCTAAACGATCTCCGCCTAACAAAGCTCGTGACCCTGTTCTTCTAGCCCTGATGCGTGATGCCTCCATTTTTTCAAGGCGAGTAACGCCAGTTGGCGCAACTTCCCTTTCTACTTGAGGCGGCAACGCTGGTGCTTTCTTACCGCCGCCAAGGGCTTTGGTCAAAGAACTCATATCAAGCTCCTAACGTAGTTTTAACGCCGGTCTGCGGAACATCGCGCTCCATCGACAATAACATGCGCTGACCACCGACACGGCGAGCGCGTTGACGCGCAGATATCTGTCGCATCTTCTGTTCTTCCTGAGCCTCAAGCCGTGCTTCCTGACGATCCTGAGCAGCCTTCAACTCAGGATCAGGCGCTGGTGGTTTTGGCGTTTTTAAAAATGACATCAGCCATACCTCGCTAACATTTCATGATCTGAGCCATCTGGCCCATAACCTATTAATAAACCTTCGCGCTCGAATTTTAACGCATTTGCATACCTTATGGCAACCCTATCATTCACATTAACAGTTATCTGCATACGATGCAATTTCATCTCGCGCATCGCCTTGTCAAAGTAACGCATCGCGCCGCGCAACATCTTAACGCCGTGACCCTCAACAACCGGCGTGGTCAACATCCACGCCTCAGCTACGCCCGGCCACAACTTACACACGCCAAAGAACAGCGCCATCTGCCCTCGATATAGCGCCGTATGCGACCATTCTTCGGCAGAATACAATTTTAGCACATCAACAAAGTTCGGTATATTGTCAAAGTAATTTTGTGTATAAAACCGCAACTTGACATTCAGCGGATGCGCCCAATGAAACTTAACAAATTTTACATCTGGGCTATTGACTATATCGCTAATTAGACTATCTTGGTTGGTGAACATATTCTATTCCTCCCAAACTGCCTCGGCTTCATGCCGAGGATTTTTTTACGCCTCTTCTATTTCAGTGTCCAGAATATCGCCAATCTCCAACAGCTCATAGTCGCCCTGCTCTAATGCGTATAGCGCAAGCTCTTCAGCTTCATCCACGTTGCTAGCCCTAACAACAACCCCCATCTTTACCGACACATCAAAGACAACGCTAAACTCGCCCTGCCGCTTAATAATAGACCCATTAAAATTAAATGATGCCATCTCAATCTCCCTTAAAAAACATCAAAATCCATACTAGCCACAGACTGCTTGAACTGCGACCTACCCAAATAGTTCTTAGTCATAGCACGATGTTCACCACCGCCCAACATCAAATATCCATACGCATCTCCAACGTGCGAATGCTCATTCTTATTCGGCGCATCTTTAAATCTTTCCTGACCGCCGCCCATAGCCACACGTTTAAAGTGATAACCACCAGCCAATGACTTACGCACCTTGTGGCATTTGTTCGATACAATCAAACCCGGCTTGCCGTCAATCAGCCTATTCATCGGCATCGCGCCAGCTTCACGCCGCACCATAAAATCATTCGATGCAGTCGGCTTTGCCCTTAGACCCAAAGTCTGCAAATGATCAAACGCCGTCACCTCAAATATCTCATCGCGCTTTACACCAGCCGGATCACCCCAGATCATCACATCATTCTTAGGGAAATGCGTCTGGATGTCAGCCATTAAGTGATGACAGAACCGCTCTAGCCCCATATCAAACGCCACCAACTCATGCACGACATTCCACCGCCCATTCGGTAGCTTTTGCCCAAAGACCGCCGCAGGCGTTAAACCAAAGTCAAGCCCAATATGTACTGGCAGCGTAGGCTCAATCTCAACATCACCCGACATCAAGCTATCGCTAAACTCATGCCAGACCGGCTTGCCGTCTTGCACATACACATACTGCGCCCCAGCGTAACACTGTATCCAATCCAGCGTCTTGCCAGCCAACTGCTGCTCATAATAGCCCTTCGGCAGGTTATTCACGTTCTCAGCATTCGGATTGTTGATCCAATACTTGCCAGCCGCAAATATAACATCCTCATGCTCTTTCGTCCCCTCAAGCACACCACCCGGTTGCTTGTAAAACTTCCAAGGGTACTTGCCGCGAATAGGATTTTTCTCAGCTAGATTAGGCCACCAATGATCACTATCCATCGGGTTGGTACTCATCCACACACCGCGCCAAGGGCAGCCGCCGTGTTTCTTAGTCGGATAACGCCCCACCCTCGATGTCAACCCATCGACCACCGCCTTCGGCAACTCTCGCGCCTCATCAATAAAACCGCCTGTCAATTCTAAAGACAACAACTTACGCACATCACGCGGTTGATCCAGAGCCAGAAAGATCACCTCACAATCAAGCCCAGCCGCGCCATCACGCGGCGGTAGCTTGATGTGATGGGTGATCGGTGGCGACCAACGCATCTGACCCCAAGTGTTTTCAGGAAATATCTCTTGCCACGTCTTGATCGTAGTCGTGCGCAACTCCGGGTAGGAATTTCGTATTACTGCAAATCTGGAATACCTGACCCCATCTATCGGGGATGGGGGCTGTTTCACCGCCCTTAGTATCACTTCCGCTAATGAAGCAAATGTCTTCCCAGAACCCACTGGCCCCATCAATCCACGCACGAAGCTGTCGTCTTGCAAAAATTTCCATACAGTTGGACTTTCCGA
>CAACVD010000392.1_pt1 | contig 21245 bp, 33 predicted proteins | sample 2381771 | NCBI WGS metagenome assembly CAACVD01 (sample SAMEA5211965, study PRJEB30684) | marine metagenome | biome: Marine; feature: Epipelagic; material: Water | collected 2015-10-15 | depth 15 m | reverse complement strand
TATTTTTAAAATATTTATAAACAAAATTAGCTAATTCTTTTGATATTGCATTTTTCAAAACACTATATTTATTTTTTTTGAACGACATTCAAAACTCCTTTCGGTATTGCTTGGCAGTTCCAATGTATAAATCTAAATGGTTCATAACCCATATCAACTATGTATTGATGTGGCATATACGATGGAAAAAAAATCATTCTACCTGGTTTAACTTTAAAATTAATTTGAGAGGTTGCGTAAGTTACTTTTGTTTTATCTTTCTCTGGTAATAAATTCATTATGTTCCCCGGTCGCGGGTCCTCGAACAAAGGTAATGAAGTCTTTTCACTAGCTTTTAGAAAATAAAATCCTGATATATGTCCATTCCAATGAGTATGTAAAGTATGATGTCCCGCTCCTTGTTTGGCAAATTCTTGCACCCACATTTCTGTCGTAAATAATTGATAGTTTGTTAAATCAAAACCCATCTCATTTAATAAATTGTGTGCAGTTGCTCCTATGTAGTTTTGTAAATCTTTAAATTTGGGATCGCCAATCAAAGATGTTGAATGAAACACATGACCCATATCTCCCTTGTTACCAAATTTTTTATTACGTTCATCAATTGATTTTTTTAAATTTTTTTGTGAAGCTTTTATATAAGAGTCTGATGCTTTGTTAAGTTTATTCACAAATTTGGGTTGATCTGCCCACCATATAGGACATTTAAAATATTCTTCCACAATTAATTCTTTTGGAAATGTCATACTCATTTATAAGGCCAACCTAAATTCCATATTACTAAACTGTGTCTTGTTCCTTTTTTAACTGGACATACTCTATGCCATACAAAACCAGGAAACACAACCAAAGATCCCTTAGGTAATATCTCTTTACATTTTCTTATATTTGGTTTTTTATCTGGATCTTGATTTCTAAAATCAAATTCTAGTTCACCACCTTTATAATCTTTTGGATCTGATAATGTAACCGTCACAGATAATTTTCTTATCTTACCATTTGATGGATCTCCTTGTTGTCTTTGATAAGGTCTATCCCAACCATCACAATGCCAGTCATAAAACTGACCTTTTTCATATTTTGTAAATTGACATGACTCCGAAAAATCCCATTGAAAATTCCAACCTGCGTTTGCATTTGCTTGATGAACATACGGTTGTATTTCTTTATAAATCCATCTATCACTCATCCAAACGATATTAGAATCTCTTTTTTGTTTTAAATCTTTTGTTTGTTTTTGATTTAATTTTTTTGCATCACCAAAACCACCAGTCACTGCCATTTGATCTTGTAGTTGTTTTCCATAACGAACAATATCATCACAGATACGTGTAGGAATTGCGGATTGAAAATACCAATAATAATTTGAAAGGTTCACACTTATAAAATATCTTTTTCTAAGAAACTGTCAATGTTCCAGAAACTGTAAATGTAGCTATTTTATCTCCACCAGGATGTGTAGAAGTAGAATTTGTTCCAGGAGTTACTGCAAAAGTTCTATCACTTGGTGCTCTAATTACCACAATTCCTGATCCGCCTGCTAAACCACCTGCTGAGAAACTAGCCCCTGCTCCTCCACCAGTATTAACCCCACCAGCAGCGCAACTACCTGGACTAGTTGTTGTTCCACCTCCACCAGCACCACCAGTTCCACCAGCTACAAATGATGCACCTAATTGCGTAAATCCACCGCCACCACCAGCGTATGAAACATCTGAACCAGTTATTGTGTTTGGTGCTCCTGCACCTCCGTTTAAACTTCCAGATGTAACTGCAAAACAACTATTTAAAGTAACAGCAGCACCAGGTGCACCTGCACCACCTCCTCCTGCAAATCCTATAGTTGCACCACCTTGTGGGCCGATAGGGCTTGGAAAAGTAATTGTTCCTCCAGGATTACCTTGTGGGATAGGAGATCTTGGTGGAGTATTACCTGCTCCTGCTGCAACAACAGCGCCTTCTGGTGGATACACTCTTCCACCACCACCAGATCCACCACTTGAATTTGAAGGAGCACCTGGTCCTGCACCCATACCACCTCCATCAGCTGTAATTGTATCTGTATTTTCTGTTCCACCTGGATTGAAAATTGAGTCACTGCCAACATAAGGGCTTGGAGCAGCGGATGCACCAGCTCCAATTGTTACATCATAAGTTCCTGAAGCTAGAGTTATAGATGAATTTTGTAAAGGAGAAGGTCCATAACCAGAGGCTCTATAACCTCCTGCACCACCAGCACCAGAACTTCCTGATCCACCACCAGCGACTACTAAATAATCAAGTGACACTAATAATTTTGGCCATGTTCCTTGAGACTGCGCACTAAATTGACTTTGCATTGACCACACACCACTTGCTTTACTTAATTCTTTTACGACTGCAATTCCTGAGCCACCATTACCACCAGCTGATTTAGTTCCACTAATTCCACAACTTCCAGCTCCACCTCCACCACCACCACCAGTGTTTGTAGATCCTGCGCTTCCAGGATTTGTAGTTCCTGTTCCTCCAGCTCCTCCACCACCAGGACCTCCAGCTCCTGAACCTTGTCCTGCCGATGCTTCCCAACCAGATCCACCACCACCTCCAGAATAGGTAGTACAATTTGTTGATACTAATAAACCATTACCACCAACGCCACCAACTGCATTAGATGGAGAGTTTCCACCAACACCTCCAGCTCCACCACCTCCTGAACCACCTCTATCACTAGAAGTTCCAGCTGCACTACATTGAGGAGAACCAGATGGTCCACCTCCTTTTGCTCTTTCACTTGGTCCTGGTGGGTGAAATTGATGAATAGGTGCACCTCCACCTGTTAAAGAAAAACCTGTTGAATCAGTACCTGCAGCACCATAAGCTGGTGGATTCGCAGTTGGTGAAGTAGGATGTACTCCTCCAGGACCTCCACCTCCGATTACTAATGAATAAGCTGTATTACCAGAAACTATAACTTCTTGATTAATTATACCTCCACCACCACCACCTCCGCCACCGTTAGAGACGTTACCTGAATTACCTCCAGCTCCACCTCCAACAATAGCTACATTTACTACTGCTGTTCCTGGTTGTGTAGTTAAAGAACCTGATGATGTTTTTGATGTTACGGTGCATTTTCCAAACGAAGCTTTATTCGTTTTTCCAATTACTCCACCGTTTGCTGAGCCAACTTTTGATCTTGGCATTGTGTCCTCCTATTCGGACACCCAAGCTGTGCCATTCCAGTCGTAGACTGTTGGTGTTTCCGATTCGTCGTTTGATTTAGTTGCTTCCCAACCTTTAGTGTTGTCAGCATTGTATTTTGTTTCGTTCCAATCTATAAAATATTTTACATCTCCTTCTTCTGTAATTGAAGGATATGTAATTGGAGCTTGCCAATCATCACTAGAATCTAATGACCATGAGGCATGAGGTTGTTGTACTAAAAATTTATCTTTTACAGGATCGTAAATCATTCCAATACCTGCGTATTGTTTTCTAAAATTATTGTTGTAAGAAGTTTGTTTCCAAATACCACCTTTGAAAAAATTAATACACCATGTTTCTCCATCAACATGCATATCATTATTTCCTAAATCTCCTGCTGCTGTAGAAACATCGTTACCCACTACAACAACTCTTTGTACTACTTGATGTGTATCTGTAGTAAATCCTGTTGGATCTGTCATTGTTTTTAACTCTGCGAAATGTGCCATATTATTACTCCTTAAAGTTATTATTTATAATTTAATCTTATTAAACTGTCAACGTTCCAGATACAGTAAATGTTGCTATTTTACAGCCACCTGCTGGTGCTGGTAAAGTTGTTATTGTATTAGTTCCAGGAGCTGCAGCTAAACAACCTGGAGCACTTGCTGCAGGTATTCTAAGTATAACTGTTCCTGAACCTCCTGCTCCAGCTGGTCCACCGCCACCACCGCCACCTCCGGTATTGACTGTCCCTGCCGTTCCAGCTCCACATTTATTTCCTGCTCCTCCACCACCTGAGCCACCTGCTCCTGCACATCCGTTATTATTTGTTGATCCTCCACCACCTCCAGCAGTTGTTACTGGAGAACCTGTAATTGAATTTGCTAAACCTGCTCCACCTGCTCCACCAGTAGAACCTCCGTTTGAACCAACAGCTCCTGCTCCACCGCCACCACCAGCTCTGTTAAAACCTGCTCCTGTGTTAGCGGTTCCACCGTTATTTCCTTGAGCTGAAATTGCAGGAGAACTTAATGCTGGTGTATTACCAACACCACCAGGAGATGTATTAAAATTAGGAGATGCACTAACTCCAGTACCTCCTCCAGATCCTCCGGATTTTCCTAAATAAGTTAATGCAGGAGTTCCTAAATTTAATCCACCACCTCCACCACCAGTTGCTGTAATATAGACTATTCTTGAATCAGTACCACTACCACCTCTATCTTGTGAAGCAGCTGTTCCACCAGCTCCAATTGTAACTGCATTAGACCCTGGATTTAAAATAATTTTTTGTCCGCCAGGAAATGAAGATCTCATACCTCCAGCTCCACCACCACCTCCTCCGGCAGTTCCTGAACCGTTATATCCACCACCAGCTCCACCACCAGCAATAACTAAATAATCAAATTCTGAGCCACCACCACTATCGCCAATAGTTAAATTAGCTGATGCATTAAAAGTTGCAATTTGATTTATACCATCACTAGATGTTACTGGTGCATTTGGCACACTATCTGTTGTTAATAAAATTCCTACTGGTATTCCTATTGATCTTACGATTACAATACCTGAACCGCCTGCTCCACCAGTTGAAACAGTGCTTGGAGGAGTACTTGAAAAAGCTCCGCCACCACCACCACCTGTGTTTGTTGTTCCACCAGCTCCAGTATTTCCACCTGGTCCACCATTTCCAGCTCCACCGCCACCAGATCCAGCAGCTCCACCAGACGTAGATCCACCACCTCCACCACCACCAGCGTAAGAAGTATCTGTTCCTGTAATTGCGTTAGGTGCTCCTGCACCTCCTGCACCACCAGCACTTGGTGTATTATTTCCTCCAACAGCAGTCGCTCCACCACCACCGCCAGCATTGTTGTTAGAAGTTGTTCCTCCAGGGTTTCCTTCAGGTGGAGTAAATCCTCCTGCATTACCACAACCTTTTGCACCAGAACTACCGTTGGCTTCTCCACCTCCAGAACCTCCTGGAGAAGAAGCAACATTATATTTTCCACCTTTACCACCACCTGTTGATGTTATTGTGTTAAAAATTGAATTTGATCCACTTGTTCCACAATTATTTACCGCAGGAGCGGCTGTTCCACCACCTCCAACTGTTACTGCGTATGTTCCTAAACTTAATTCTTGTGCTGTGCCTTGTAAAGGAGAAGGTCCATAACCAGAAGCTCTATAACCTCCAGCTCCACCTCCAGCTGAAGCTGTACAACTTCCCGTTTGAGCACCTGATCCACCACCGCCAGCGACTACTAAATAATCTAGTGTTGCTGTTCTTGTAATCCAATTGTCATCTGCAACAAAATCTAAAACTGTGTTCATATCCCAAATTCCAGATGCACCTCTTAAACTTTCTTTAACTAAAACTATTCCAGAACCACCACTTGCATTAGTTCCAGCAGCAGCAAAACCATGACCACCTGCTCCACCACCTGAATTTTGAACACCACCATATAAACTTTTTCCTGCTGGATCTGAAGCGTTCCCACCTCCTCCAGTTCCACCATCTGCACATCTTGAAGAAACACCAGGTCCACTTCCACCACCTCCACCACCTGCAAAAATTCCTCCTACAGTTGCTCCTGCATTTGAACAATTAGCTATATAAAAAGGTTGAGGGGATGAACCAAAATGTGGTGTAACATCTAAACCTGCTCCACCTGCTCCACCGTTACTAGTTCCGTTTGCATCTGCTCCTACTGCAGCAGCTCCACCACCGCCTCCAGCACTTGCTGTAGTATCACAACCTCCACTATCTCCACCAGATCCTCCAGCACTTCCTTGACCAGAAGGAGACGCTGCTCCTCCAGAAGTAACTGCATTAACACCACCAGATCCACCACCAGATCCTCCAGCAGTTGCAGGACCAGTTGAAGAAGGTGGGTTTGAAGCTCCACCTGATCCACCACCATTAACTGTTATGGGAGAACTAGCCGTTCCGAATACTGTATTACCACCTGAATTTTGACAACTTGATGGTCCACTAACAGGCTGACCTGCTCCACCTGCTCCAATAGTTACAGGAACTGCAGAAGATGGTAATGGATGACATGTTGTTACTTTTGCTCCACCAGCTCCACCACCACCGGCAACATCACCAGCACCTGGTGATCCTCCACCAGCTACTGTTAAAACAGTTGCTGTTGCTAGATTATTATTATTATCTTTTGTAAAATTTCCTGATGAAGTAATTGAAGTAACTTTTGTAGAAGCACTACAATTTACCGTATTAACAGGTCCAATTATTCCGCCATTGCCAGCCATAATTTAAACCTCCTAATCGTCTAGTACATCATAAGAAACAAAAAGCGTTAAATCAGAGTTTGCGCTAGCTCCCCCTTTTAATGTATCGCCTTCTTCTAAATATATTGGTGTATCAGATAAAACTAAAACTGCATCAGCTGGTACAGAAACTGTACTTGCTATTTTAAAAGTCGCTCCTGAAATTGATGCGCCTGTTGCTGCTGATGTTCTTGTTGCTTTAGTTACTTGAACAGTTACATCTGCTGCATTTGTTCCATCAATATTTGCAACAGTCATTCTATTTATTTTTACTAATTTACCTGTAGAAATTAACATAAGAGAAGTAGTAAGAGTTGTATCTAATTCAAACCCTTGCGATTCTCCGTTAATTGTTGCTACATTTACTATATTTGGTGCTGCCATAATTTACTCCTTTTATCCAAAAATCATTGCCATTGCAATAGCCTTACCTGTAGAAATTCCTGCATCAGCGAAAGATAAATTACCTGAAGAATCTGACACTAATGCTTGTCCAGAGGAGGCTGCATCGGCTGTTGGTAAGTTTAAAGTGAAGCTAGACCCTACAGTTGTTGCTGCTCTTAAGCCAACATATTGACCTCCAGTAGCATCCTGAAATCTAAGTTCATTTTGATTTACTAAATTTATTTGTGAAAACTCTGAAAATACATCTACAATATTTGGATTTGTACCGTCATCAGCTTTAGCATAAACAAATTTTGTTCCTTTATCTGTAGCAGAAAAAGTTACACTTGTGCCTGATCCACTTGTGTATTGAAATTCTACAGTGAAAGCACCACTCGTGCTGTTTTTAATTATATAAAAATTTTCTACGTCTAAAGCAATTGAAACTGTAATATTACCTGTAATGGTTCCTGTAAGTTCTATTATTCTATGCGCAACAGTTGCACCAGTAGAACCATCAGAAACATTTATTGGTGTATCGCCAGTTCCGTTTACAGCTTGTGATTTATAACCACCAACAATTTGACTGACTATTTGTAAATTTGTATTTGTTTTATCACCCCACAAACCAGCTTGTTCGCCGGTCACCATTAATTCGACACCTAAGGGTGTATAACTTGAAGGCATATTTTATCTCCTGTTTAAGCTGCAATATCTGTCCACGTTACCGTAGAACCAGTATTTACATCACTATAAGTTACAGTTGAGCCAGTGTCAACCTTCGCCCATGCTTGTGCATTAGCCTGACCTAGTTCAACATTTAATGTTATTCCATCTAGTTTAACAACTGCCGTTTGTTTAGTAGTTACAGCACCAATACTAGATGTAATTTGTTGTCCTGTAACATGTGCTGTAATAGAAGGCGTAGCTACAGCACTTCCTAATCCCACAGATATAGCAAATCCAGTAGGTCTTATTGTAATATCAGCAAAAGGAACAACAGTTCCAAGACTTACATTAACACCTATTCCATCAGGTTGTACAATTCTATCTGAAACAACACCTGCATTTCCGAGTGCAGAAGTTATTGATTGACCAGTGAGTGATACAAATTCATTATCCGATACAATTGGTGTGCCGACTGCACTATTTATTTGTGGTGCATGAATATGAACGAAAGTTGCATCTGCTTCTATATCAACAGTTCCTATACCAGATGTAATTAAATTATTAGAAACTGTGGCTTTTGCTCCAGCTTTTGCTGCAGCAGTTCCTAATGAAATAGTTGTTTGCAATCCAGTAGGTGCTACTGAATAAGCAACTCCCCAAGCAAAGCTACCCCATTCTTGTCTGCCCCAACCTACATTTAATTCAGCTGTTGTATTAACAGATCCAATAGAACTTGTTACTGATAATCCAGATACTCCTACAGTAATAGAATTTTGTTGACCCCACGCAAGTTGACCCCACTGTCCGTTACCCCAACTATCTGGTGCAGCCATATTCTACCCCCTATGCTAATCTAATAATAGCTAATGTGTCAGTAAAATTTGGAAATTGAATTGTAAAAGTCCCTGATGTTGATACTTTGTTTGAAACAAAGTCTAAAACTGCAACCGATTTGTTTGCTTGTGATGTATTATAAATTAATGCACCCATAGCAGTAATCGTAGCAGTTAAGTATGATAGATCTGCAAAGTCCACTATAGCTGTTGTTCCAGAAAGTTTATGTGTTTGACTTGCTAAAACTTTACCACCAGATGAATAGTCTCCTGTTGAGTCAGTAACCTGACCTGCAGTTGTAAAAGATGCTAGTGATGGTCCTATAACTGCTGAATCAGTATATAAGGCTAATTTAAATTTATTACCACCAGATGCATCAAAATTGTGTGTTCCACTTAATAATTGATTTTTAAATGAACTTGTAATTGCACTTGTTGTTATTGCCATAATTTTTCTCCTGTTTATGGTGACGGTGAATCTATTTTTATTCTTATCGCACCATTGAAATAATCGTCTCTTCTTCTTCTACCAATTTGCTCGACAGCATACTTGGATATAGCATTTGTATACTGTTTTTCGTAATATTGCAACATATCCAAAGGACCTTTCAAGTAACCAAAAGCTTCTATTAAACATGCATATAATAAACCATTTGGAAATCTTTCACTCAAATAAGTTTGAGTATTTGATGATGATAGACCATCTGGTTTAGCCACATAACTAGCTTGGATAGCAAATGTAGTATTTGGTATGGGAGCAAACATTAAAGTATCATCGTCAAAGTTAGCGTAGTATTTTGGCACACCAGTAGCGCTTGCTGGATTAAACTCATCAATAAAAGTAGTATCTCTTTTTTCTAAATAAATTTTATCAGAACCACTTGTTATTTGTAATGCTCTTATAACCAATGCTCCAGTTGGAAAATTCAAAAATTTTTGTGATGTTATCATAGTCGATGTTGCGTATCTTCTATCTGCATCCGTATTTACATCTCTTAATATTCTTTCTTCAGCGTCTAATATAAAGCCGTTGACGATAGCGTCTGTAAATACAGTACTGTCTACTTCTGTGTAGTTTCTTATTTTTGTAACTAAATCTGAATATGTTATTCCAGCCATTATGTAACTACCGTAACCCTTCCTATTCTACTTAAAACATCTAATCTTCTTCCAGGTGCAAGAGGCATCATACCATTAGAACTAAATGTTGGTATACCTAATGTTCCTTGAAAAGATCCTACATCTACTGTCATGTTTCCAATATTATGTTGTACTCTTGTGTTTCTTAAAGCTTGTGGATCTCCTCCATAAACCTTTGGATCTAATTGAGGAGATTTAGGCTCATATTCAGATATGTGAACCAAAGCACCATTCCACTCTTTCACCATTTCAAGATATGGAAAAGCTTGTCCTGATCTATCTGATATAGATAATGCATATTTACCTTTTGCAAAAACATTAGCCATTATGTTACCGTTGGGTAGTATTGTGCTGGTGTAATGAATGTACTGGATCTTGATCCATCTTCATCTAAAGCACGTTTAATTTCATCTTCATAATAAAGTTTTAAAGCTTGTGTTCTTTCAGGTGTATACTTTTGAGAAAGATAAAAAGCTAAACCAGATATCATGCATGGTATCCATCTAAATGGCACATCAGCATTATTTGTGTAGGCTCCCGCATCTTGTATCCTTTGTAAAGAATAATATTTTAAATGTGTGTAATTTTGTGCGTCAGGTGTAATGTATAAAGTAATTAACGGTGTAGCTGTTCCTGTTGTAACTCTTTCTACAAAATATTGAGACGGAGTTCCTGTTGATCCTTTATTAGGTAATGCTGCATAAGTTGATCTATCTATTTTTGTTATAGATACATCTGTAGTGGCAGATCCTGGATTTACAGTTGTTCCACTATTAGAAATAAAAGCTTCTAAAACATCACTTGCACCAGCAACCGTTGAATATTGAGATTGACTAGCTACAAGAGCTACTGCATTTAATTGAATTTTCCAAAGATGTACACCACGATTACCCCACTCAGAAAATAAAACATTAAGAGATCTTCTTGCTTTTTTTAAATCATAACCAGAGTTAGTTTGAATTCCGCATCTCTCGTATGCTTCTTCAACTATTTCATCGATTGATAAATCGAATGTTGCTGTTCCACTGGTTGCCATTCAAACATATCCTACTTTTTAAGTTCTCTTACGATTCTTCTTTTTTCAGCTTTTAAATTTCTTGCGCCTTTTCTAGTTCTTGCTTTTTCAGCATCAACTCTTCCAAGCTCTTCAAGTCTATTCATTCTTCTAGTATTTCCACCTCTTTTCATTTTGGATGGTTTTACTGGTGCAGGTGAATGCTTTGGTTTATTTAATAAATAGTATTCATAACTTCCTGGTTTAGGTGTTTTACCACCTTTTTTCATTCCAGAAGCTCTTACTTTTCTAGCAGCTTCCGCAACTCCGCCACCCATTCTATTTATTTTTTGATTTGGTCTTCTGCCAAATTTACCGTATGACTCATTTCTTCTGTCAGCCATAGTTTGTTTTTTACCAGATTCTTTACCTCTTCTCATACCTAAAGATTCATCTTCTCTAGCTTTATACCCTTGAGTCATGCCTCCAGCTTTCATTTTACCTTTTGCAAGTTTACCTAAAAGACCCATCATTCCAGAACCCATTAATTTTGCTCCTGGACTTTTTTTGCCCTTTTTTTTCATCATCAAAGCACCAAGCACTGCTTTATGGACTTTGCCACCTTTTTTCATATTTGTTGGTCCTCTATCTTTTAACATAGTAGGCATTCTTTTATTTTTTTCACCAACACCGTAACCTCTTGAGTACATCATACTTCCTGATCTACCACCCATACCACCTTCTCTCATACCCATAGCCATTCTTTTGTGCATATTAATTTTTGATTTATCCATAATATCTCCTTAAAATATTCCTTTGAATCCAGTACCTCTAGTTGCAGCACCAGAACCAGGAACTCTTTTCTCTCCACCGAATGGAACCATTCCGCCGTCTGCTCTATTGTAAACTGTTTTTTTATAAACATCCATGAAAGATTTACCTTTACCTTTTACACGAATTCCTTTTTTAGATGTCTTACCTTGTTTTTGTAAGTCTATGACTCTAACATTTTTATCAATGCTACCACCTTTTTTATACTTAGAAAAATCTATTTCACCGCTATCTATCATTTTACCAAATCCCATTTTTCTATATTTAGATTTAAGACCTTCTCTAGCTCTATCATCTTTCATAGGATTTTTTCTAGATTTTTTCTTGATACTACCACCACTTTTTTTCTTGATTACACCTCTACCTATCAATACATCTTTCATTGTAGTTTTTCCATCTCCTGATAAATCTGGAAAACCACCTTTTTTATATCTAAGCATACCGCCCCCCATTTTCTTCTTTTTATCTTTTAGTTTTTTTAAGTATTCTTCAGTTTTTTTTCTGCCTAAAGTTGGTTTCAAAGATCTTATAGCTTTGGATGGATCTCCTCTTAAACCACCTTTTTTCATTCCTAATTCTTTTCTTAATTCCTCAAGTCTTTTTTTCTTTTTTGTTAAATTGTCTCTAGTTGTGTTTGATTTATTTTTGACTTTACGATCTGGCTCACCAGCTTCAACTCTTTTTCTTTTACTAAATATACCCATACCACCACTCATCATACCAGGCAGTTTAGGTTGTGTTCTAATAGGCTTACCTTTTCTTCTACGTTCATCACGTTCTTTTTTAATCCTCTCAATTATTTTTTTAATTGAGTCACCTATTGGTTTTAATCCTTGTTCTCTTGGCATTTTATCTCCTGTTATAAAGGGCCCTTTTGACGTTATAACTAATGTTATCTCGTTTTTACTTTATACCTTTTCTTTGGCTTCCTGTCTACTCTCTTACGCATGGCTCTGGATGGTCTACCACCTCTCAATTGTCCGCTTATTTGTTTTGATATTTGTGCTCTAGAAATAGGCATTATATTAAATCTTTAGCCTTTCCCATGATAGGTTTGTACTTTGTTTTACCCTCAGACTTATAAGCCCATAAATATGAAGCTCTAGGTTGGTTTGGTATCCAGCTACAATGTATCCACCCGCTATTAGGTTCACCTGGAGTGTAGAATTCAAGGATTAGCTGGTCTGGCTGAAGGTTAGATTTGATCCAATCAAAAAGTTCAGCGTTGTCGACTCCGACACATTCGAAGTCTGCCGCCTCAGCTTTAGCATGCTGTGAATTTACAGAACTACCTATCGCTGCACATAATTCTGGGCTACGGTATCCGCTGGTCACCTTTACCCTGCCAAAATGATCTCGCACCGGTTGAAGAATATTTTCACATAATGCTTTCAATTTTTCTATTTGATCTGCGTTGGGATTATTATCAATACCTTTACGTATTGCTGTATCTGATTTGGTAAGCTCTTGAAGGCTAAAATTACGACTTATCTGCATCTTTTTTCTCCTCTATTTGATAAAACATTTTGTCAGTGTCCTCTGTAGTCCACCCTTTATCTTCGACAGACCAGTAAGTAGTTTGGACTTTATAGTCAGGCCAATCGTTGCTAACAGTGTAATTAGCAATATGCCACAAAATACGATTATTAGGCTGAGCTGCAAAATTGCCGTTATCAAGCTCCAATATATGGTGGCACTTATGTTCATCAGGTATTTCGGAATGTTCACAATCAATCTCATTAACTTCTGGTGTAGCCCAATCAATCGTAAATAAATATTGTCCATGATAAAATTTTTTATCCTTTCCTAAATATTTACCTTTTGCACCACCTAAAAAATCAAACTCAGTACAACTAGGATAATAACTAAAGCAATTCCACAATTCCAACTCGTCGACTGACATATCTGGCACTTTGGCTCTGTCAAGGTTTTTTTGAAAAAACGCTGATATAGGCAAACGCCAGTAACACGCACCATTTGGTAACATGCAGTGAAATAAGAGGGAACGTCCTGTAACCGCTGCCATCCCAAAGATAACACACTCCATACTTTGTCCTTTATATTTGTCATCCATGTCATATAAGTACTCCTTTCTAACATTAGCGTATATCGTCGGTATATTTATATTTAAGTAAGCCATTCTTTCTATTATATAACTTTTTACTATTTATTCTACGTTGACGAAACCGCGCATCTCTTAACTTTTGTGCAAACTTATTCAAATAAATTAGATTTGTAAAGACTTGCTTCATTCTATTATTCTTAAAATTCTTTTTCTTTCCTGGTAGACCTCTGTCTCTGCTTTTACCTTTTTACATTTGAAGACTACACGCTCTGGATTTACTTCTTGTTTTGCTACACGCTTTGAATAAAGGCACGCTTTTAAAGAGTCTTTATAAACGTGTTCTATCATCTTCCCGTTTAATTCCAGTATTAATGCAAATACAACTTCTATCATTGATGACCGTTCCCATTTCTAATTAATTTTTCTACATCTTCTGTTAGTTTTTTTGTTCTCTCTTGTAAAAATTCTATATTAACTGCATTGTTTCTCATACTCTTAACTTCTATTTCTAGTTCGTCTAATAATCCTGCTATATGCTCCACCAACATGAAGAGCTCCGCCTCTCCACTTGATTGACCAAGTTCTCCACGTGGGTATTTAATTCTAAATTCTGTGTTGTGTTCTAGATCTTTTTGAAATAATTCTAATTGAGTGCTGTGTTTGTTAAGTTGTTCATTAATACCAAAATAAGCCCAGGTGCCGATTGCTACGAGCGCGATCAGACTAGCAACCGTCTTCATAGGCATCTGCACTTTAGCCTCGTCCGATATGTTTAATGGTTTATTGGACATGTGGTCCTCCGCAGAAAGCTAGGACAGTTAACATTACAATTAATAAACCTGTAAAATAATAATTCATCTTGGCCCTCTCCATGGTAAATTATCCTTTAAGCCAATTACGAATTTTTCTGAATGGCCATTTGATCCAATGCCAAATATCTTTAAGTAACTTTTTCATTTTCTACCTCTTTACATAAACATTTTGAACAAGTGCATAAATCACCATCATAATGGTGTGAATGAAGTTCTTCATCACAATGACAATCACAGTGGCAATCTTTGCACTTAGACATTTTATTTACTATGAAATACTGTAGCTTCTATTACGTGTTCAGTAGTAAAATTACAGTAAACATCATTCTCAAATAGAATAGGTCCTGGAAAGTTTATAGTTATTCCACCGACAGCTGCAGGTGTCTTAACTTTAAATTTTAAAGTTCCACCAGATCCTCCATCTCTTAAATGAAAATCACCAGATGCAGTTCCGCTATCTAAATAAACTCCAAAAACTCTTGTTCTTCCAGATCTGATCGTACCAGTTTCAGTTGCTTGGGATGTTGCTGATACATCTTCTGCCGATCCAAATATATTTGCTGACATATAATCTCCTTTTAATTAGTGGGTCCGAAGACCCACATAATTATTAGATGTTGTTAATTAACTCTGAAGCGTTTCTGTTCTGAGTCGCAGTAATGTAATCTAATTTAGTTACTCTTTGACCAGATGCAGAAGCTGAAACAGAAGCAGCAAACATTTGCATATCATCAGTATTGATGTTTGCAGTATGTGTAGCAGCTAATGTTCTGTTAACAAAAAACTGTACATTTTTTGCTCTATCAACTCTAAAACCAACAGTATCATATGCACTATCAGTGATAGTATATGCAGTATATTGTGTTTGAGTTGTTCCAGAAGCATTTTTAGTTACAAATCTGTAAAACTGTTCACCATTGTTAGACTCAATAGAGATTCTATTTGCTGATCTCCATCCAGAACTTCCTGTGAAAGTTTCTACTAAACCTGTTCCATAGTCAGTTGCATTTGCATCATTGTTTTGTATTCTTGCTTCATACCAAACAACTGTTCCTGGATTTGTTACAAATCCAGATGCATCAGTAACTTCTGCTACAGCTTGAAAAGTGTTTGCAGTTTTAACAAGAGCTAAACCGTTGTTATCAGTTGTATTAGCTGAAGTTAAAGTAACTGCGCCACCTACTTCATTAGATATACCAGCTGATGCTCCACCATCTGCAATAGATGTTGACCATTCTGCTGAAGGTAAAGTGTTATAAATAAAATCATCTTTATAACAAATGTAATTTGGATTATTGTCTACTGGTAAATCCTTAAACCATTTTGTGTTATTAGCTAACCCAGCAAACATTACTGGATTTCTAAAGTGTGTTCCTGCCATTTTATTCTCCTAGTTAGTGTGAATATAGTCTCTAGGCCGTCGACTATACGCGTCTATATTCAACATTAATAAATTGTATAGTGTAAATAATATACAAAAAAAAAGGGGCGAAGTAAACTCCGCCCCTTCTCGAATCTATGTTAGATTAATATTAAGATCCTGAAGAACCAAATACACATCTAGGGTCTGAGAATCCAAAAGAATATCTCTCTCTAGCTTTGTATCTGACGTTTCCAGTATCGAAATCGCCTTCCATAGCAGTTCTTAGTGGTGATCTGACGAAATGCTTAAAGCCATTAGGTGCATCAGTGATGATAAAGAAAGCATTAGTATCATTTAAGAAATGATTGACTCTATAGCCTTCTGGAATCATATTCATGTTATTAAGGGCGTTAATGTCATTGTCAGCCGTACTAACTCTTAATGGAGATTTTAAGATTCTCTCAGCAGTAAACTGTAATTCTTTTGGAATTATTAGTTTTCTACCTTGAAGAGCAATTCTTAATCCTCTCTCATCAATGTAAGCAGCAATTTTAATAAGCGCATCTTCTAATGAAGTTTCACTTAAATCTGCTTGAGTTGTGAACGTGTTCACTAGGTTAACACCAGAAACAGTTGGGTGAGTTGTACTACAAAGTGGTACACCGTCTCCCCCGAGTTGAGTTGTACTAAACGCACTGTTTAATATCTCAGCTCCTTTAACTTGTTTTGTGTTAGCCATTGAACGTGCTAACGCTCTTGCGTATCGATTACCAAGTCTGTCATACAGATTATCTTCAATCGCTTCCTCAGTTATTGCGAATGCTAGTGCAACTGTTTGGTGTGTGTATCTAGCGGTGAACGCTTCTTTAGCGTCATCGAATACAACCGAAGCACCTTCAGCTTTAGTAGATGCACTACCAAAGCCAGTTAGCATTACTTCCTCTTCGAAAGCTCTGTCTGATGTTTCTGTCTGAAAGATCTCAGCAGTCTCGTTTTCGTACCTGTCATACTCTAGTCCAAATAAAGCATTCAAACCAGGCTCTAGTTCTTTAACTAGCTGTGCTCGTGATATAGCCATAATTTAATCTCCTCTATTATGATTGACCAGTAGTACCAGACTTGTACGAATGGTTATTGATAACTACCAATACATTCACGCCTGAAGCAGCTGTAATATCAGAATTGTTTGGATCCTGAGATATGTCTACTGCTTTTAGCACAAATGTAGAAGATGAATCAGCTGTTGCAACATCAAGACTCTCTCTTGACTGTCCAGATAAAGTATCTCCAGTGCCTGCATTTATTTTATAATTTGCAAACAAATGAGAAACCGTGAAAGTTGCATCTGAATTAATTTCATATACAACGTCTGGTCCGTCAATTACTTGAGCCATGATATCGTTAGCAGATATGCTTCCAGGATAGTAGTTTTTAAATGTCGGCTTCTGAGATGTAGGATCAGTGTAGAAAACCCCATTGAAGACACCAACAACAGGATTATCAGTAATGCCTGCAAGCTGAATTGTTCCATCAGCAGCAGTTTTTACTAAGTCACCCTGAAATACCGCTGTTCCGTAATTCTTTAGAATACGATATCTGTTTTGTGCTCCATTGTAGGGAGTTCCATCTAACTGTCTAGCAGCTCTCAGACCGAAATTGCCTGTGTCATTTGCCATCGTTATGTCCTCTACTTTAGTTTGTTAATTTACTGATAGTGATAACAAAAAAATTACTTTTTCGAACCACCACCAAAGGTTACCCTTGATTGCCTTTCAATATTGATAGGCATCTCAGGACGCTGCTCCTTCATAAGATCATTGTCAACCGCTTGTATTTGTTCGCGAGTTCTATTCTCGAAGTACTCTTTCCGCGATTGCATAACCTCTTCCGGTATCCTTGCTAGCACATGGCCACCAACCCCGATAACTCCCTTATGTTTACCTTCCTGAATCGTTGGATAGTCATGAGGTCCGATTTCCTTCATTACGGCTTCGGCTCTCACAAACTCCCAACCTTCCCTTAAAGCTTTTGATACATTCGCTGAATCCATGAAACCCATGGTTTCTGCTCTGATCCATCTTTGTACCATGCCTTGCGGTGCAGGCGGAGCATCTAAACTTGACGGTGGAGTCCAATCTGTTTTTCTCTTTTTCTTTTCTCGCATTTCAGACTCGCGCGATATCGTTGTATTATTTTCTTTTTCATTCATAATATCTCCTATTTAACGTATTTCGCGTATTCCTCTAGTGGCACCCCTAATTTTTTAGCTATCGCTACCTGTGATTTGGTGAGTCTCACAGTCTTGCGTCCACTTTGGTTACGCACTGCAGGTGCAACGGTTTGGACGGGCTGCCTTTGTACCTGTGGTTGATCAAACTTATTAGGAAAATAATTCTTAATTCGTTTGTTCAGTTCATTATAATACTCATCCGAGTCTCCTACAACCCCACTTTCAATTAAATTTTTGTGGATTGCTATAGCTGCGTCATGCATAACATCGTCCTCATTAAACCAAGAGTTTTCCTCTGCCCATCTCTGAGCTCTTAAACTCGGTTGTGGTTGATCAGTTGTCGGTTGAGTCGCGGGAGCAGCCTCTTGTGGAGTTTGCTTCGCTTCTTGTTCTTTCAAAAACTTGGTTTGCGATAAACGCTCTTTTTCTATCGCTAATTGAGTAAGTTTCTGATTAGCATCAACTATTGATTTTGCATCTTGTCCTTCAATTGCTCTTTGCAATAAAGAATTTGCTGCAACTTCGTCAGTTTGAAGTCTTTTTTCAAATTCACTTAAATAGTTAGCCTCCATTTTTGGATACTTACTTTGGAATTTGTTAATTTCACTTTTTAAACCCTGAGCATATTGTAAAGCTGCTTCTGCTCTTCTATCTGCTTCACGTCTATCTCTAGTTAATTTGTTTATTCTTTTTTGAACTGAATCAGATGCTTTATTTAAATCAAAACCATCGCTCTCTTTATCGGTTTCAACATTAATAGGTGTTTTGTCTCTATTTATCTCAGCACCTTCTGGTTCTAGTTCCTCTTTTTGTAGATTTACTTCTTTAGACTCAGTTTCGTTAACAACTGGTTCTACATTTATGTCTTGTGACTTGATACCATCTGTATCTAAATCTACTTCAACATCTCCTTTGTTTAGCTCTGTTCTTGCCATATCTTCTCCTAGTATAAGTGCAGTATATCCTCTGGATTACTGATGGTTGCGATGATCTCATCATCGTTTAGTATTCGAACTTCCGCTCCTTCTATTTTAAAACGTGAGCCAGCATATCTTCCAAAAATTATCCAATCACCTTCCTTGCACCATGGACCAGTTGAAAACTTATCTGTATCTTTGTAAGCTAATGGTCCAAGTTTTAATACATACGCACAAACTGTTGTCATCTGTATTGTTTCTGCAGTTTGATCAGCAAGAATAACTCCACCTTTTGTTTTCTTAGGTCCACTATAAGGTAAAACTAATACTCTATAACCTGTTGGTTGAGGTAATCTATCTATTGAAGATTTTTCTATTGATGTTGGATCTAAAAAAAGTTTTTTAACTTCTTCTTGTGATTTGTAAGCGTTTAATAAAGCAGGTTCATGCTTATTAACTTCCTTTGTCTTCAGTTTCATTTGGCTCCTGTTTCTGTAGCAGGTCTTGTAAGTCCCTGTGCAGATCCTCTATGGATCTGATCTGTCCTATTATATACTTATACTCCTCTATAGTGTCAACTCCTAATTTCAACTTTTCCGTAAGAGCTTCAGACTTAGGTTTAAGTATTTTGTTTTGTATAAATTTAATTGTTGAGTAATCCACACCTACCTTTTATATTTCTCTCTCCAATAATTAGCTCTTTCTAATTTTCTTACCCTATATTCTAAGTTGGTATATCTATAGAACATCTTAAGTTTTAAAAATTTAAAAAAATTAATTAACACTTCCATCGTCTACGAGCTTGTCTTATTCTTGAGTTTGGGTCATTTCTAGTTTTTGCACTAGCTCTTTTTAACTGACCTAGTGACCTAGCGCAATAAGATTTTCTCCTTTTTGCAGCTTTTGATCCTGCTTTAACATCTCCTGTCACAGCAGTTTTTAGCTTAGATCCTGGATTAAGCCTTCTATAAGCTTTTACTCCAGCTCTTGTCATTCCAGCACCAGATTTTGTAGGTCTAAAATTTCTTTTATTTCTTGCAGGCATGCCACCTTTTTTCATTTCAGCTATTTTTTCTAAAGTTTCAGCTTGAGAAGCATGAGCTTTTGATGCTTTTTTTAATTTACCAGCAACTTTTAAAATACCACCTTTTGAAAATTTCTTTTTAAAAGTAATACCTTGATAATCTTTACTTAAATCTAAAATAAATTCTGATTTTGGATTCATTGCAGGTAAATCATCCTCATCCATTTTACCTCTTTTTATTCTGAGAGTGGGACCCTGTTTATCTTTACCAAAATTTTTAATATCTTTACCTGATATATATTCTTTTTTCTTACCAGGCTGAACTTCAAATGCGTAAGCTATTATATCACTCATAGATACCTCATTCTTGTTTGATCTATTATACCACCCTGCATTTTTGTAAATGTTTTAACGTTTGTTGGTTTAGGACCGGTGTTACCCGCTGCTCTTTTTCTGGCAACAGCACTCGCCCTTTGCGACGCGCTCATCCGTGTGGCTTTGGCAAGTGGTACGCATTTTGGATACTTCCTCTTCGCGTCCGCTTTCTGTTTTGAACGGCCACACTTTGCGAAAGAACCATCTTTTTTTTTGCTGCCAATATCCACCCATTTCTGATCGAACCATTTTTTTAATCCATTAGACATATGTAAATTTTGTTGTATCTATAACACCACCACCAGCTTTACCAACTGGTTTTGGTCCTTTAAAATCTTTTCTTCTAAGACCACTTGGATCTTTTGCTTTACCCGCACAAATTTTAGAAGCGTAAGCATTAGCGTATGCACTGGGATATACTTTAAATTTCCTCTTTGCTGCGGCTTTACCTCTTGGACATAATTTTGTCATTTTAAACCTTTAAGTAAGCTGCCATAGTATTTTCTGTATGATGGATTAGACAGTTTTTTTCCATCAACAGTTCCAGATATATAACTTCCGTAATAAGGCTCCATTTCTCCACCTTCTTTCTTACCATGAACTTTTTTAATCTTGCCTTTATTAGCAGATGCGTAAAAAACTTTTTTACCTTCTTCAGGACCGTATTGATCCTTCATAGATTTCATTATTTTTTTACCTTTATTAGTTAATGGCATTATTTTTTACCTCCACGGAATATCTGCGTACCCTTTATACCATAAATACTCGCCACGACAAGGATCCACAAATTTGTGAACCAGCTGGGAAGCTGTTGGAATTGAACAAAGAACTCTTTTATCTTTTCAGAAGCTGCAGGATCCTCGCTGAAGACTCCGTAAGCAATCACCAAAATGGGCAACGTGAGTACGACCAAAACGAATTCGTCCTTCCAATCTGATTGTCGGGCCTCTAGCAATTTTCCTTGATACTCACTCTCTCCTCTAGCCATTTTAGAAGCATGCATGTGCTGTGCGTCAGCCATTGCCATCTTTGTTTCTTGTTTTTTCTTGTAGATATGCGTTGCAGCATTCAATCCTAATTTTAAAGCACTAAACCACATGTTTCCTCCTGTCTAAAAACTGTTTA
>CAACVD010000391.1_pt1 | contig 21276 bp, 23 predicted proteins | sample 2381771 | NCBI WGS metagenome assembly CAACVD01 (sample SAMEA5211965, study PRJEB30684) | marine metagenome | biome: Marine; feature: Epipelagic; material: Water | collected 2015-10-15 | depth 15 m | reverse complement strand
TTGTCCTCGTCCCATGTATGTACACCTATAGGAGGTGTTTCATAGACAAAATGAGAAAGTGCTAAAACAAAACAGTTGTCTTCGTCACTTAAATCTTCTCTCCAGATATCAGACATCACATTCTACCGTACAAAACATTATGGATGAAAGGGTCAATGCCCTTATTAAGTTTCAGCTTCTCACCAGTCCAGTCATAGTAACCATGAATCTTGTTTGCTTTTGTTTCGCGGTATCTGAGGATTACAACCTCGTGAACGTCTTGAGGCTTTTCTAGTAATCTTTTTGTGACAGACTCTTTCACCTCTTTAATCGTCCTAAACATTCGCCGGACAACTAAGCGGCGCGGATCATGTGTTTCTGATAGTACCCGAAGCTTCTCGCCAGCGGGAATTATTTCTGCATAATACATCGTATTCTCCTGTGTTAAAAACAAACGACAAAATCGGTATGGCATGAGTCGGGTTTAGCCGTCAAGATCTTTTTTTCTTGCGTCTAATTTGCGCCAGCTTTCTCTTAACTTTCGAGCGATGTATCTGTCGTAACTCTCCCGCCTCTTGTCCGGTATCGTCTTCGGTCTGTTCTGCTTCTCCGACAAGCTCTTGGCTACAGGATTCATTTGCTTTTTTTTCTTGCTCAAGTTCATTCTCCCTTTCAAACCCCTTTAGGGCACCCTCAAGTTCCCTAATTCGTTTTTTTATGTTAAGAATTTTTTCATCATCAACCATCTGTGTTTCCCTGTTGGTAACCCTACGGGTAGGGTAATTGCGAATTCATTTGCCGTCAAGCAAAAAATTCATTTGACATCGAAATTCATTTGATTATGCTCACGGCTATGAGTAGCACACACGAATATGTGGAATCATTAAGCGTACCTATCGGAAGCAGGCACAGATCAGACTGTGCGTTTTGTGGACACAAGAATTCATTTGCAGCATACAATGACGGAGTTCATGTCATCTTCAAATGTTTTCATGCTGACTGCAATGTGAAAGGTCGCGTCAGGACAAGACTAACACCCGAAGCGTTTACCTCTGTCGTTAAGCCAGAAGTTAAGAATTCATTTGAATTCGTTCTGCCTGATACGTTTGTTGATGTGTCAAAGAGCGCACATGCGATGCAGTATCTGAAATCTGTTAACTGCATGGACGCTTATCTTCACGGTACGATACGTGCCATGTATGATAAGAGACTGAACCGGGTTGCGTTTATGATACGTGACAGGAAGCGTCCTGTGGATGCTGTAGGTCGGGCTTTGGCAGACATCAAACCAAAGTGGTATCGTTACGGCAAGTCTCAACAACTCTTCACTGCTGGTACAAGCGACATCGCTGTATTGGTTGAGGACTGTGCGTCGGCATCCTGTGTCAGTCACATGGTCACTGGGGTTGCAATGCTTGGTACGTCAATCTTGAAAGACCACATCGAACAACTGAAAAAGTATTCTACTGTTTATGTCGCACTTGACAAGGACGCTACACAACTTGCGTTAAAAACTGTACAGACTTTGAAGCCTAGCTTGAACGTGCGTATGCTCATACTCGAACAGGATTTGAAAAACATGGAAGGAGAGCAACGGGATGAGTTCATTAGAAGAAAAACCTCTTGAGCAACAGATACTACAATATTGTCTGAGCCGTACATTTTACAGTAGCATAAAGCACATATTAAAAGAGGATATGTTCGAGGGTACAGCTAAGACTGTGTTCCGAACCATTCTTGACTGCCACGACATAGGGGAGCATGACCTATCTGTAGACGAAGTTCATTCAAGTCTGCTGACATCTAACCCTGCTCTTACGCAAAGCACACGCAATGATATTGCAAAGCTGTTTGCTAACCTGACTGAGACTTCACAGAACTTGAACTTAGAGGTTCAACGGAAAGTTGTTGAGGAGTTCTGGGCTAGAGATCAGGCACGTGTAATTGGGGAAAGGGCGATAGACATCTACACAGGTAGTGACATCGACTTCACACCTATCAAGACAATTTTAGATCAGGTCACAGAGCATGTTGTCAGAGGCAACGAGACTTATACAATTTTTGAAACAGATTTTACTGACCTGTTAGACACAGAGGAGAAGGATGTGGAGTTTCCATTTGATTTAGGTATCATCAACCAAGAGGTTCCCGGCATGTCGCGGGGTAACTTTGGTATCATATTCGCAAGACCAGAAGTGGGCAAGACGACGTTTTGTTCACATCTCTGCGCCTCTTACATACGAGAGAAAAAGAACGTGGCTTACTGGGCAAACGAAGAGCCTGCTGCTAAGATCAAACTTAGAATCATTCAAAGCTACTACCGCATGACCATGAAAGAAATGATACAAGACAAAGAGATTTTGAGCAAAAGATACCAAGAAGAGATTAAACCTTATCTGACTATCATTGATTCTGTAGGCACCTCTGTCGAGGAGCTTGATCAATACTGCAGGCTCACCAAACCAGATATTGTATTCGCTGACCAGTTGGACAAGTTCCGCATCGGAGGGGAATACAACAGAGGGGATGAGCGTTTGAAGCAGACATACATCATGGCACGTGAGATAGCCAAGAGAAGTAATTTACTATTCTGGGCAGTTTGTCAGGCTAACTACGACGCGCATAACAGGCGGTTTATTGATTACTCTATGATGGACAACAGCCGTACAGGTAAGGCTGGTGAGGCTGATTTGATACTGGGTATCGGTAAGACAGGAGATGAAGACACTGACAACTACATGCGTTTTCTGTGTGTTTCAAAGAACAAGATCAATGGGTGGCATGGCATAATTAACAGCAACATAGATATACACAGGGGGTTCTACTACTAATGGATATCAAACATCAAAGAGGCTCGTACAGTGAAATGCTTGCGGCTGCAGAATTAATTAGGCAAGGCTACGAAGTGTTGTTCAACATCGCAGACAACGGGTTGGTAGACATCGTGGCTCTTAACGTCGATACAGGCGAGGTAAAATTGTACGATGTAAAAACTAAATCATACAGGAAAGACGGAAGCATGGTACACCGTGTGCCCAAACCAAGACAGAAGAAGATTGGTGTTGAGATATACTACGTGGATCGTTTTGATATGGAGAGCTTGAATGAAGATAGTAACGCTAGATGTTGAGACAACCACCACACACAAGCAGAATGGTGCATGGACTCCATCGCCTTTTTTTGAGAACAGGTTGGTCAGTCTAGGCTACAAGGACATTACATCTGTAGGTGTTGAGTACCTTTGTTTTTACCACAATAAGCAACGTCCCGACTTGAATGGATGGGATGAGGTACAACGAGTGTTAGACCAGACTGACATGCTGATTGGTCACAACATAAAGTTCGATCTTATGTGGTTGCGAGAGTGTGGTTGGAAGTATGACGGGAAATTGTATGACACGATGGTTGCAGAGTACCTTCTGTCAGGCTCCCGGAGATGGCCTCTAGGTCTTGCGTCTCTTGCTGAAAAATATGAAGTCGGATCAAAGAGGAAAGATCTCGTTCAACCATACTTAGACGAGGGCATCACATTTGATAAAATACCCTACCACATAGTAGAGGAGTATGGTAAAGAAGATGTGTTCGTGACTGAGCGTATAGCTCTCGAACAGACAAAAGCCTTTGGCACTACACTGGAGATGTTATGTAATGACAGCTAATTTACTTTCCACATTGAGGATGTCTTTAGAACTGACAGACGTTCTTTGTGACATTGAACGCGCAGGTATCAAAGTAAATGTAGATACACTCAATACTTTGCGTGAAGATTTTGAAAATGAGCTTGAGGAACTAAAGTTAAAGCTGCGTGGCCTCGCTCAAGACGCTATGGGAGATACCCCCATAAACTTGGATAGCCCAGATGATCGCTCGAAACTGTTGTACTCTCGTGAGGTAAACAACAAACAGGTTTGGAAAGCCATATTCAATATCGGCACAGAGCAGAGAGGGGCTACTAAGAAGCAGAAGATGCGTGTGCGTATGACAAATCGTGAATTCAATCACGCTGTCAGCGACAACACGACTGTCATGCGTAAAACAATTGGATCGCAATGCTCTGTTTGTCAGGGCACAGGCAGGGTAGACTTTGTGAAGAAGGATGGGACTGTCAGCAAAACCAAGAGAGTTTGTAAAAACTGTAACGGGAAAGGGATGACCTATGTTCACACGGGCCAGACTGCAGGCTTTAAAATTAGCCCTAGAAATGTCGCGGATGTTGCGGCAGGTGGATTTAAAACTGATAAGGATACGTTGGAGCAACGGTTGCCGGAACTATCTGGACAAGCTAGAGAGTTTGTCGAAGCGTATGTACGCTACTCCGCTATTCGTACATACCTATCTAACTTTGTCGATGGTATGCTCAATAATCTTGATAACTTTGGCTTTATTCATCCTGAATATATGCAGTGTACTACTGCTACTGGGAGACTTTCTTCGAGAAACCCGAATTTTCAAAACATGCCGCGAGGTTCTACATTCGTTATACGCAAAGTTGTAGAGAGCAGATGGGACAACGGATGGATTATTGAAGGGGACTACAGCCAGCTTGAGTTTAGAGTGGCTGGATTTCTAGCGGGTGACACTCAGGTGTATGACGATGTTCGAGCAGGCACTGACGTTCACAACTACACAGCCAGCATCATTGGGTGCAATAGGCAAGAAGCAAAGGCACACACCTTTAAACCTCTGTACGGTGGTGTTACGGGCACTGACGCGCAAAAGAGATACTACAACGCTTTTAAGGACAAATACTCTCGTATCACAGAATGGCAAGAGGAACTACAGCGTGAGGCTGTAGAGAACAAACTCATTAGCTTGCCGTCTGGTAGGCAGTATCATTTTCCCGGAACGACATGGACACGGTGGGGCACTGCAACTAACCGCACTGCTATCTGCAACTACCCAGTGCAGGGATTTGCAACTGCTGACCTGCTACCATGTGCCCTCATTTTTTTACACAAGGCGTTAAGACAGAAGAACATGGAGACTGTAATCTGTAACACTGTGCATGATAGTATCGTGTTAGATGCTCCACAGGACGAAGAAGCAGATGCTATTGATATTTTAGAAGAGGCTCTGCTATCTGTAAAAGATGAGATACGTCAAAGGTATGCTGTTGAGTTCGACATGCCGATTGATATTGAAATAAAAAAAGGTCGAAACTGGCTTGACACAGAGGTGGTAAATTTATAAAATCAATCTACTAGTCATAGGAGAAAAACATGACAGCAAATGAAATAGCAACTTTAGACAACATTAATTTGGAAAATTTAGATGAGGCCGCGTTGATGGCCTTGACAGGACAAGGCAACGCAGGCACTGCAGGATCAGGAAGTGGTCTGCCCCGCCTGTCAATTAATTACGATACAGAGAATGATGAGGGCACAGTCCTTCCACGCGGACACTGGAGGCTCATGATAGATGGGCGGTTTGTGTACGCGCCAAAACTAAACCTGCGACCTTATTCACGCATGTATACCTACAGTCTGTGGGATCAAGAGGAATCAAAGTTTGTCAGCCAGTCTATCCAAACGGGTAGTTTGGGTGATAGGTTCCCGGATTCATCCGGCGGTGAAAAGTGTGGTCGCCTTAGTAAAGATGAAGAAAAGGATCTTGGGCAGACAGACCCTCGCGTGTTGCTTTCACGTGAAGTGGTGTGCAACCAAGTGATTTATGGAACAGTGAGTGGCACAGCGAAAGACGCTGATAAGAAAGAGGTCGTCCTTGAGGATCAGCCAATTGTTGCGTACTTCAAACGGTCTGGATTTCGTCCTGTACGGGAGGCGATTGACAACATTACTCGTCAAAAGCTTCTGATGCAGAAGACGGTATTTGATCTTAGTACTAAAAAAATTAAGAGTGGTAGCACTTTGACATACTGGGTGCCTACTTTCTCACAGGTGGATTATCTTGATACTCTTACTCAGGATGACATGGATCTACTTAAAAAATTCCTTGATTCAATCAAAGCATACAATGATGGGGTTATGGAAAAATACCGTGAGAGTACAAAACTTGTAGCGGATGCAGAAGACATCTCTCTAGCGGAAGAGTTAGAAGATGTTACTGCTGCCTAAAGTACAAAGCACTTTAGAAAAGGCTGGACGAGGGGGCGTTGCTCTCTCGTCTCGTCATTCTGAAGAGTTTATAGAATCCGCGCAACTTTTTGTTAAAAAACAATTTGTGAGCAGAGAACAGTCAAACAAGATACGTATGTCCGGGCTGGGTCGTCCTTTATGTCAACAGCAATTATCTCTGAGTGGCGAAAAGGAAGACATGGAATACACCACCTTTATGAGATTTATATTTGGTGACATGATAGAATCACTTGTTGTTTTGATCATGAGAGCAGCAGATATAAATATTATAGAATTACAAAAACAAGTAGAGTTAGATTTAGGAGACGACATTGTCATTAGGGGAACTCTGGATGCAATACTTGATGATGGTACGGGACCGAAAGTCTGGGACATCAAGTCAGCGTCGGACTTCGCGTTTAATCACAAGTTTGGTAGTTTTGGTGGTTACGAAGCTATCAAGAAAGAAGACACATTTGGTTATCTTATGCAGGGATATCTTTATTCCACTGCTGTGGACTTGCCTTTTGGTGGGTGGATTGTTGTTAATAAAAATTCTGGGGAGTGGGTAGTTTGTCACGCACCTGATGAACAAGAAGACGACAGACGACGTTACATAGAAGATGCAAAGTCTCGTGCTAAGTATCTCATGTCGAAAGCAAAATTTCGTAAGGAGTTTCAACCTGAGAATGAGATGCACAAGAATGAACCCACTGGTAATAAGCTGATGCACCGCACATGCACATTCTGTGGTTACAAATCTAAGTGCTGGCCTAAAGCCGTGTATGCACCGAAAGCTACGTCTAGGGCGCAAAGCCGCCCCGGAACATGGTACACTACGCACAAGACTGAAAGCATATACTGACAATATGTTAAAGTTGCCTGATCACTTTGACCCTGCCGTAATTGGAACCAGTCAACGTATAGGGTGGGAAGACTGCATTGTTTATGACGCAAACAAGATAGTTCAAATTCTAATGGACGACATGCCAGAGCAAGATGCGTTAGATTATTTTCACTATAACATAGCAGGCAGCTATGTAGGAGACACAACTCCGGTTTTTGTTTGGAACACGAGTGTAGAGGACTTGTAATGTCGCTTGTTTACTACAGGAAATTTGATCCTAGTATGCAGTTTCTGAACCCAAACATATTTTTTGTGTACGTAGAATCTGTAGGAAAAAAGGGTGGATCATATGATGTCATACAGCTTCGTAACGCACGATGTGGGCTACCTTTGACACTAGTAGAAGCGTACTTACAAGAAGGTGCAACAGGTTCGCTACAATCCGAAACCGCAGAACGTGATATCAAAACCATAGAAGAAGAGTTTAAAAAAATAAATTATGTTTTACAAAGAGAAGGTATTGTATGTCTTCCAAGTACGATAATACAAGATCGGATTACATCTTTAGAAAAGTCATCCCCAAAGACGGCAGAGTACACACTGAGAAGGTTCAACCACCTGACATCGAATCACTCGCCGCATCAAATAGAGTTACCATAGTGCGTAAGAGACATAGGTTTAGATCTGACTTTGAGTTGACATTAGCTAGAAAACTTGCAGAGAAAGGCAGAGACTTTGAGTACGAAACTCAAAAGATAGCGTTTCAACCTAAGATACGGAACTACACACCAGACTTCTGGTTTCCAGAGTACGGGTTTTTTGTAGAAGCTAAAGGCAAGTTTGATACGGCAGACAGATCCAAACATTTGTTAATTAAAAAACAAAACCCAGATGTAGATATTCGTTTCGTATTTCAAAGAGCAAGAAACAAGATTAGAAAAAACAGTCTTACTAGCTACGCCACGTGGTGTGACAGACACAAATTTATATGGGCAGAAGGCTCAATACCAGAAGAGTGGTTTAAAAATGATAGAAGAATTTGAAAAAGAAACTAAGGGACTGCTCTCCGGGAGATACTATTTTATTATTGTGCCCACAGATAATGGATTTCAAACTCGCATCTACGACACTACAGGTGGTTTGACGGACGAGCATGGCTATCCTCACGCTGGTGAGGTTGTGATGGAAGGTATCATGTCTTTGATACACGAGGACATGGAGCTTCTTCTAAGTGCAGGCACAGCAGCTATGGAAACAAAAAAAGTTTTTAATTTAATAAACACAGAGACGACAGATGAGGGCGTTAAATACGAAGCTGTAGACAACGTAATAAAATTTGACTTCGAGGGCAAATCATGAAAAATTGGATTGATGGAAGATTTGTTTATTTTGGATCAGAGATGATGGCTGACGACAATGTGAATAGCCCTCAACACTACAATCAAACAGAGATTGAATGTATAGAGGCGATAGAAGCTGCAACTGACGGCGGCTTTGAATACTACCTACAAGGTAATGTAATTAAATATCTATGGAGATATCGTTACAAGAATGGTGTTGAAGACCTTAAAAAAGCACGATGGTATTTAGACAAGTTAATAAAAGAAAAGGAGAATCAAAATGCTTAGTAATCGTTTACCAACTGTATACCAACAGTTCATACACAAATCCCGGTATGCCCGGTGGTTGCCACACGAAAATCGCAGGGAAACATGGGAGGAGACTGTACGGAGATACGTTGATTTCATGGTCGATCATTTAGATCGTGAACACGGTTACATAGTTAATGAGCATTTTGCTGAAGAGATTGAGGAAGCGATACTTAATTTAGAAGTTATGCCGTCCATGAGAGCTATGATGACTGCAGGCTTTGCTCTGGGCAGAGACAACGTGGTGGGTTACAATTGTTCGTATCTCCCTGTTGACAGCCCTCGCGCTTTTGATGAGTGCATGTACATATTGATGTGCGGCACGGGTGTGGGCTTTTCTGTTGAGGATAAGTATGTTGGTAAGCTGCCAATTGTTAACGAACACTTTGAGGAATCCCCGACGATCATACGTGTTGGGGACAGCAGAAGCGGATGGGCAAGAGCGTTTAGAGAACTTGTCTCTCTGTTGTATGTAGGACAGATCCCGTCCTTTGATGTATCTGATGTTCGCCCAGCGGGTGCGCGGTTGTCTGTCATGGGAGGTCGTGCGTCTGGTCCAGATCCTCTCCTTGATTTGTTCAAGTTTGTTACGGACATATTCAAGACTGCTGCAGGCCGTCGCCTGACTGCACTAGAGTGTCACGATATCATGTGCAAGGTCGGTGAGATTGTTGTTGTTGGGGGTGTTCGTAGGTCAGCCCTCATTAGTCTCTCTGATCTATCTAACCGGGAAATCTCTCACGCCAAATCAGGAAACTGGTGGGAGAGCAACGGTCAAAGAGCTTTGGCAAATAACTCTGTGTCTTATGACAAGAAGCCTGATGTCGGTACGTTCATGAAAGAGTGGCTGTCCTTGTATGACAGTAAGAGTGGTGAACGGGGCATCTTTAATCGTGAAGCTGCTAAGATGAAAGTCTTAGAGAATGGCAGGCGAGATGCAGAACACGAGTTTGGGTGTAACCCATGCAGTGAGATTATCTTGCGCCCATACCAATTCTGCAATCTTTCAGAGGTTGTGGTGCGTCCTACAGATAGTCTTGACGATCTAAAACGTAAAGTGCGTATTGCTACAACTCTTGGCACGTTCCAAAGCACACTGACTAATTTTAAATACCTGAGAAAAATTTGGGAAAAGAACACAAAAGAGGAACGACTTCTTGGTGTGTCCCTGACAGGTATCATGGATCACAATGTCCTATCAAAGACTGTAGATTCTGTACGTTGGTTACGTGAGATGAAACAAACAGCGGTAGATCAAAACGCATACTTGGCTGGAGAGATAGGTATTGAAGCCTCCACCGCTATCACCTGTGTTAAGCCTAGTGGTACCGTATCACAGCTTGTAGATGCCGCTAGTGGTATCCACGCTCGTCACAATCCACATTATGTACGCACAGTCCGGGGAGACAACAAAGATCCTTTGACACAGTTCTTGATATCTAAGGGTGTGCCCAGTGAGCCAGACGTTATGAAGCCAGACACTACAACTGTGTTTAGTTTTCTGACACGCTCACCTGATACGTCCTCTTGTCGTAATGACAAGACAGCACTTGAACAGTTAGAGTTATGGAAGCTGTACGCTATTCATTGGTGTGAACATAAGCCCTCCGTCACGATTAGTGTTAAAGAACACGAGTGGATAGCTGTGGGTGCGTGGGTGTATGATAACTTTGATCTGTGCAGTGGCATTTCGTTTCTTCCGTTCAGTGATCATACGTACAAGCAAGCACCGTATCAGGACATTACTAAAAAAGAATACGACGGTGGTTACCAGCTAGTTAAAGATCAAGACGGTAAAGAAAACAAAATGGATTTAACTTGCCCCCCTGATTTAAATTGGGTAGACTTAGAAGAGTTTGAAAAACAAGACAGCACAAACGGCAACCGGGAACTGGCATGTTCAGCGGATGCTTGTGAGGTCGTGGACATAGGGGTGGTGCAATGAGCATAGCAGCCACAGCAATAATTTGTCAGTTAGCCACGCAGGGCGTTACCATGTCGTATATGGACGGTAGACCTAGTGTTCTTGTTAGACGGTGTGAGTATCATTGCACAGACAATGTGAAAAAGACTCATCAAATTTACTACGACGATATGTGTCCTAATGCTATATACAAACGAACTAAATCACTGTATGGTTATACTCTTAAACGATGATTATTGCAGTAGACATAAACGAAGACATGATGAAAAACGCAGCTAAGAAAGCTGCAAACATGGTCTTCCTAAATGGTAGCATCACAAATGGCACCAGCAACGTGCTGGGTAGTTTGGGTGAGGTGATAGTGCAACAGCATCTAAACGCATCTCCTAGCAACACGTTTGACTATGATTTGATGCACGAGGGTAGTCGTATTGATGTCAAAACAAAACGCTGTGACTCTGAACCTTTGAATCATTATGATTGTTCTGTGGCAGCGCATGGCTCTGATCAGGATTGCGATGAGTATGTCTTTGTTCGTATCTTGCACAATTTTAAACGAGCTTGGATTTTGGGTAAAATATCAAAACAAGACTTTTATGAAAAAGCCCATAGACATAGCAGAGGGGACGTTGACCCTTCTAACAATTACACGTTTCGTGCAGACTGTTACAACATACCAATCAGTGAACTACGAGAAGTAAAATGAGATTCAAACCTAAAAAACAAACAACAAAAGTTGATGATCTGTTTAGCATACGCATGGGACTTACTAAAACCGGAGACGTTAAACTTGAGATGGATTACGTTGATCCAGAAATATTTAAACAGTCTATGGAAAAAGAAGCACCCAACTTCCAAGATACGTGGAAGGTAACATCTTTGCTGCGGTTCTTAAAAGCCAGTGGAGATAGAATTATGGAGAAAGCGAATGGGTATCTCGTCTAATCTTGCACCCCTGCTTGTAATGCTCTGTGCAGCCTCTTTTGGTTTGTGCATAGGGTGGTTACTGCCACGCGGCAGAAGTCTTAAAAGACTACAACTCAGGTTTCTTAAAGGTCTACACAACTTCTTTGCGGATGAAGAAGAGTACATACACCATAAAGTAGAGAAGATACGTAAAGCTACGCGCAAAAAATAACCCCGGCAAGTTTCCCTGCCGGGGCTGTTATTGAAGGGGCGAGGTTTATCCTCGCTTCTTATTTTTTATGCTAAGTCGTTTTTACCTTTTCCATCAGCAGCAAAAAAGGGAACTTTCTTGCCTTTTACTGTGGTCATGGGTAACTTGCCGCCCCCTTTCATTTTCTGTGGGGTCATGGCTCCTGCCATTGGCGTGGGCTGCATCATGCTAGTGTTCATGGTATTCATGCCGCCCATTTGTTTCTTTTTAGGTTTCTTGCCTTTGAAGGATTTGATACCTGCGCTGATGCCGCCACCATACATCATGGGCTTACGGTTCATGCCACCGTATCTCATTCCTTTCGGGCCATTGCCGTAAGTCTTCATTGTATTGCTCCTTGTTTTCGTTGATATTCTTCAAATTTATCAAATTCTTTTCCTGTAAAACTTGATAAATCTTTAGGGTTTACTAGAATGTTTTTAAAATTTCTTTTTGATGCAAAGTTATTGAAACCGGGACGGCTATGCACAAGTTCTGGGTTCTCCGCATACAAAATTTCTTTCCCGTAATGGTTTATGCTGTAGGTATAAAATACCTCATACATCATGTCGAATTGAGCAGGTTCAGCCACATAGCCGTCTATTGAGATTTTAGCAAATGCGTTTGCAACTTTGGGATCTGTCAAAGCAGCCACTAGATATTCAAAAGACGTTCTTCTACTTGTTCTAAATATGGCTTCAAGAAACAAAAATCTAGGGCTGACAGTGTTTCTGGATACTTGCCATGCTTTGTTTATAAAACTTTCTACGTTTACGGTAAGAGGTTTACCAGCGATAACGTATTTTTGAGGATCCGTGCTTAATAACCTTGAACCCATGTTGTAAAGTATTTGCAAAGACTCTTTGATGTCTCCACCAAACTGATCAAGTAACCTCACGTTATCGGGATCATTTAAAAGATCGTACATTTTTACAAGATCTAACTCATACTCTCCAAGATTCCCTTGAACTTTTATTTGTCCAAATATATCTTTTGCAAGCAAGTCCCTTAACGTCGTATCAAATGTTTTTTCTGCTACTTCTTCAGACATACCTTCAGCCATTTTTCTTTGTACAAATGTTTTTTTACTTGCAAGAATCGCCTCTGGACCGTCCGTGCCCTTGAGGTATTTCACCAAGTTACCCGGCATGTCTGTTTCTAAACCGCCTCGCAGGGATCTGTTAGCACTTGACTGTATGCTTACAAGAATATCATTTTCATCTACGATTTGTTTTTCAAGACCCGTGCCTATGGCTGTTTCTACGTCTCTAGTAAAAGTCTTTTGAAATTTTATTAAAGGTTCTCTGTATGTGTCGATTTGTACTATTTTGTCTATAGATGAAAAGTCTATTAGTTCATCTATTTCAAAAAGATTTGTTGGAGGTTCATCGTATAAGATATCAGTTTCACCTGCTTCGTTAACAGTTGTTTTGTACACTTTGATGTTAGCCATTGCTCTAGTCTGTTTAGCATATTCGTTACGTTTCATAGCTACTCTTTTAGAATTTTTGCTCGATACAAGATTCATGTTTTTAACGCCGTCAAGGTCAATTTTTAAGCCCAAACCTACTTTTTTGGCTTCTGCTGCTGTTGTTAAAAATTCTCCAGCGTCGCTTTTTAAGTATGCTTGGTTAGCAAATGATACGAAAATTTCTTTCAGAAGGTCAGTGCCTTCGCCTTCCACTAAAACAAAAGTGTTTGTTCTTGAATCATACACACCGCCAAATATTCTTGCTAACTCGTCAACAACATTTTGTTCCATAATTCTTGCGTTGTCAAAATCATCAGAGTTTCCTTTTATTCTACGAATTGGAGCTAGTATTTTATCTAAAGCTTCAGCGTCTTTACCACCAAATATTACGCTTCTGGCTATCGGGGCATTAGAGTCAAACCTAAGATAAAAGTTTTTACGAGCATCCTTGTTGGCTTTATCAAGTGCATCTTGAAATGTCGTATCTATCTCCGGGTTTTCTGTCCCGTAACCTTTGTAGAACTTAGTTTCATTAGACAGCCTATCTCTTTCTATTGCCGCTAAACGTCTGTTTTCAAGGTTTGTGCCAGAATTAGCAGACCTGTTAAACGCTTTTTTTAACTCCCAGTATTCAGTAGGAGTAAACGGAAGGTCCATAATACTACGTTCTATTGACCCTTCTGTACCTCTTAATTCGTCTACGTTTTTAATACCTTGAAAATATTCCTCAAAAAACGAAGGATTAATTCTGTAAAGTTCATCTAATTCTTTTTGAGTTATGTTTAAATATAACTCGTCTTTCCACTCCCAAGCGTCTATTGATCTATTAGACAACTTGTCTTCTTGTTTACCCACCATAGGAAGAGGAAATCTTTGTTGAATATCCGCTGGCATTTTTTCGTGCATGCCTTTTATGTGTTGAGTGGGAGTAAACTCATCGCCGTATGCCCTTGTAAAATGTCTGTTTGCAGCACTGTCTGCAACTACAAGAACTTGACGTTCTTGAGGTATGTTTCTATTCAGTCTAGTTACGTTTTTAATTAACGAATCTTTGAGTGCAGACTCCGGGTTTAAAATCCCTCTCTCAGATATTCCTTTAAACGTGCCATACAAATCAGCAAAAACCGTTACAGTTTTTTCTCCGGTTGTTGGATCAACGGAGTGTGCTAATCGTTCAACTTCTGCATAGTTAGCATTTCTTTGGTCTAATGCATCTGCATACGCAGCCCTTACTCTAACCCCTACAGCTTCACTAATTGATTTCATACCAATTCCGTTAGCAGGGTTTTTGGCTGTCGCTATAAAGGTGTTAATGGCCTTATTCTTTGCTCGTGCCAGCCGTTCAATCCTAGCTGCTAGTTCTCTGGTATCAGACGCAGATAGATCAACATCAATCATTTTGAGATTTAGTTCGTCTTGAAGAAGATCAATAACTTCAGTTAAATTAGATAGAGACATTTCATTTTCTAACACACCGTCATGAACGCCCCCTTCTAATAAATCTATAACAGTTTCTTCAAAAGCTCTTAATTCTTTCCGGGATCGTCCAATTTGTATATCGGATACTTCAAGGGTTTCATTCGCGTAGTCCCTCATAGCTCGTAATATGTCTTTTGTTCTTGGACTTAAATCATCTTCAAATTGCAAAGCAGCGTCTGCTACTTTTAACAAATTTTGACCAAATGTTTTTTGTTGAGCAGCCAAAGTCTCCTCTGCCCTCAACAAAGAGGGAAGATCTTTGAGATCTGCCACATGTCTTTCTGCTCTTAACGCTTGAGCAGCAGCCATCATTTCAGAATTTGCAAAAAACTGACCAAGAGTCATGGGTAGATCCATATCCTCTGGAAACACATTAACGCCATATTTTTCTTGTAAGCTTAAAATATCACTGTAAAAGCTTTGAACTAATCGTATTTCTGATTGGTATTGCTCTCGCTCTTCTTTACTTAAACTGCCCAAGAAATTATCAACTAAGTCACGAGCCTGTCTACCTTTAATGTTAATATGACGGGAAGCATCTGTTACGCTTTCGCCTGTAAGAATACCCGTAAAAAATTTACTTAGACCTGTACCTACGCCTATTAAGGGGTCTGTTAAAGCGTATGCGCCCAGTGTAAAACCTACTTCAGCAAGAAACCCGTGTTGAGTTTGCTCTGGAAACAAAGTTTCATTGAGGAAGGTTTGAGCAGCAGCATATGCAAATAGGGCTTTACCCTCTTCTTTAAGAAACTGTTGATCATACGGAGTTCTAATACCGTTTTGATACATCAATCTTGATGCACTTGCACGTACAGTTGTGGCTACATAAGACGAGGTTTCTCTAGTTGCTTCTCCTACTTTTCCAGCATTTTTTGCTGCTATCGCAGAAGTATAGTGCTTTGTGGCTTTTTCCTCAAGCGCGTCCATAGTGTTGTTAAAGTTTTCTTCTATGGTTTCCCGACCTAATTCTGTTCTTTGTGACCCCATCTCTACTCGTCTTTGAATTGCGTTTTCTCCAGTAAAAGGGTTACGCTTTCTCCAAAAGTTTGCAAACCTTCGAGGTGAATTCATAATAGGGCCGTAAATTCTCGCAAGCACTCTACCCGTAGTGTCTGGTGCTTGCCCTACAAAATCTGTTAATTCTTCTTGCAATCCGCTTCTTTGAGCAAAGAAAGCTTGCCTTGCAGCAAAAGCTTTTTGTAGATTTTTAGGACCGCCGGATAGAAACTCTTGATATTCTCTTTCATTTTTCAAACCAAGTTCTTTTAAAACAAAAGGTAAAAAGTTTTTAGTGTATTCGCCATCTGCAATTTTAACGGCACCTGTTCTTAAAGTAATCGCAATTGCACCTACTTCAGGTGCTTCTCTTAAGAGTGTTTCTGTAAAACCTCCAGAGAACGCAAGAACTTCTTCAGCAGCTTCTACAGTTATACCAGTCAATTCTGCAAACTTTCTGGCAATACTAGGAAAGTATTCAATACTTAATCTACCGTCTGGACCTACCTCAAGACCCTCTGGTGCAATCTCTTGTAGCTGTTCTTGACTAGCTCCTGAAGCTAACAAATCCAAATACTCTTTACCTGCTAACAAAACATGAGGTAACACTTCTGAATTTTGTAAAATTTCTTGGTTTCTTCCTATGTTTTCTGCGTCCATTACGTATGGATTAATTGCAAAATTACCCGGCTCAATATTGTTTAAAATGCCTATTGCCATGTTTGGCACCGTAGTTGTAAAAAAATTAACAATGCTTTGTCTTGGTCCTGTTAATGTTTCCCTAATCCCAGCGTGATGCGCCCTCAAGAATTGAATTCTATCATTGACGTTCAACCCTGCTCTAAGTAGTATTCCGTCTAATCTTACGGCAGTTCCCTCATCAATAAACTGGGGATCAAAAAAGTCCTTGTACGCTACCTGTCCATCTAACACTCTGGTTATGTGTTCTTCTGGACTATCAGCACCCGACAATTGCAAAAGTATGTTTTGTTGATTCTGTGTTAAGTTGCCTCGTAAGTTTCTTTGCACCAGTGCGGCGTGTTTGGCGTTGTTGTTCAAAGGAAAAACACGCACATACACGTCGTTTTTACCGTCGCCGTCAATATCATACGGAAAAGCCTCTTTGTCCTCAAAGTCGGATTCATAAGCTATGGCTACGGCACCATTTCTACTCATCTTTTTTAATTTAATGTCAAAGTTTACTTCTGAAAAAGGAATGTTTAATGTTTCTTCCCCTTTTTTAAGAACGACCTGATCAACAAGTGCTAGTTTTGTTTCATTTAAAGATCCATCGTCGGCTGTTGATCCCTCTATAAATCCCCCATTGGCACTCGTATTGGTTAAATAGCCTAAAGGTTTTAAGTCACTTGTGCCGTTTATTATTTCGCGTTGTGCGGCATCAATTTCGGGATCGTTATGAAGATAAAAATAATCATAGGCTATATCGCCGCCTTGAGGATTTGCATCATTAGCGTCAAAATCAAAAGCTAACATTTTTGCAGCGTTAGTAGCAAACATAGTTCTGTTTGATCCCGGTCCTGCCCTGTCTATTTCTTCTCTTTCTATTGTTTGTCTGTCTCTAAAAGAAGAAAAAACCTCTCCTACATCTTCACTATCAGGTAGTGTAGTTGTTCGTCTTTCACCTGTTTGCGTTTCTATTATAGGTCTAGGGCCACCAGTTCTAGCTCTTCTTCTTGCTTCCCTTTTTTGTTCAGCCTCCGTAGCTAACATACTAGGTGGAGTTGGAAGCTCTTCAACAGCTTCAACTTCTGGCTCTGACTCTGGCTCCTGTAGAGTTGGCACAGGCTCCTCTAAAACAGGAGCAGGCTCAACTGGCTTTTGTTCTAAATCTGTGGCATCGTCCACTGCCTGAACTGCTGCAGTGGGGTCTGTTAGATTTACTGTTTCATCTTGTAAATTAGCCATTAACGCGCTCTTTCAGATTGTTTACCATACACCCTTTGATCTTGTGGTATACCGCGTTGATCATAAATTACGTCCAGAACTTGTTTTCTGCGTTCTTCCGAACTTCCAGACAGTCGCAAAGATTTACGTTTGATGTTAGAACTGTTAAGTGCGTTTGCCCAATGCACGGTTCTAGCGTCTGTAACATTATTAATCGTGTTAAGATACTGAGCTTGATCATTAGTCATCTCTAAGACTAAATTTAAAGTCTGTTTAACTTCGTCAAGTGTGGTAAAGTTAGCACCTGTTCTTAATGCTAACGCCATTATTTCAATGTCCTGTGCAGCCAATCTAGCGGGACCACCATCCGGGTTTTCTAACAAACGAGCCAAAGTGTACAACAACTGAACATTCAAGTATTCAATTTGACTTTGTAAAACCGCTTCTTCTTTAAAACTTTTCATTCCGGGTACTGCGCTGTCGTAAGCCTCTTGTGCGTCCAACATTTGTTTTTCGTATTTAAGTAATGTCTTCTCTTCGTCAGAACCTGCATCAAATCCTATTGCTTGAAAAAAAGCACTTCCTAGCCCTTTTATTTGTTCAGTAACTCCAACTCCAAACCGAATAACTTTTGGTTCAAGACCAACCTTTCCAAGTTCAGTGACTTTATCTATGAGAGTATTAACTATGATTCTGGTGTTATTAGCAAGGTCTGTCCGATTATTAATATCTTCTAGATAGACTTGTAGTTGTTTTTCTTTATCTTCACCAACAAGTGATAAACCATTAAATACTTGAAACTGTTTTCTAGCCTCCCTATCAGTGCCTATGTAAAATCTCTGATTAGAAAGACCAACACTGTCTGGAATAGAAGCAGTCATTAAAGTTACAAAATTTTTAAATTTTTCTTCATCAGAACCTATATCATCGTATATTTCCAACATTTCTTTTTCAAGTGTAGGGTCTGTAAATATGAAAGTTCTAAGTCCTCTTTGGACCGTGCCATTTTGAAATCCTAGATTCAATCTGGATAGGAAATTTGTTACTCTCTCTTGGCCTTGTTTATTATCCAATACTGGATATTGGGAAGTAAACGAGGCTATTGAATTGGTTACGTAACCTGCACCCGTTTGTGGATCCTTAGTTCCTAAAGTAGCATTTTCACCTATTGCTACTATTTTTTCGTTAGTGGTTGGAGACAAATTTGTTTTTATTCTTTCTGGTTTGATTTGTCCGTCAGGACCTTGATAAAACAAGTAAGACGTTGATAATTCTTCTTGAGTAACTTCTCTTAAAACTGTAGAGGCTGTGGTAGTTATCATAGAGTTTATCTCGTCTAAAGAGACACCTGCATCATATAGTCTATCAAATGAAGATTTATTTACCGTAATAAAATCTGGTATGGAAACTGCCACATCCACGCCTTCATTTGTAGCATCAGCCACTTGGTTTCTTAGACCTTCGCTCAAAAGAGTTACGTAAGCGTCTCTGTACCCCTGCCAACCACCCGGATCAACATTGCGGTTGTTCCACAAAGAACCCGCCTGATTATACCCAGACAATTTTTGAAGGGCTAAAGGCACTTCTATAGGATTTGTGGGGGGATTAATAGAAAACGGTGTTCCAGTTATATCCTTTGGAGGAACAAAATACAAAGCACTTTCTTGGATGCTTGAAAGCTCTTGAAATTTTTCCTGTAAAGCTTTTTGTTGTCTTGCTTGAGTATCTGCATACTCTTTGTTGTTTTCTACAATTTTAGTAGAGGCACCCGTAAGACCGCCTGCAAATGCAGCAAAAAGAACCATTATACGTCTCCTTCGGTGCGACGTGAAATAAACCCAGTGGGTTTTTTATTTTCTGACGTGCCTCTAGATTTTACGTTTGTTTTTTGCATTGCAAGCATTGCTTCTTCTTTTTCTTGCATTTCTTTATCAAACTGTTCTTCTCGACTCATCTCTACCATTTTTGCAAATCTAGGATTAAACTCTCGTGCTAATTTTAGAACAGTGTCTTCTAGTCTAGCCTCTTCCATAACTTTCTGTTCAGGCGGCTCTGGATACATACGAAATGGCCCTACGTAACCGTCCTCAACAACCATGCCTGCAAGATACACTTCTAAAGCAGGGATCATTAACTCCGCAACATCCGGGTTATACATGTTTTCTGAAAACCCTGTAAACGATATGGTCTTTGCCATTGTAGAAACAGGTATGCCCCCCATTATAAAAGCTTTTGTCTTGTCTCTGTTTTCAGGATTTTCTAATCCTTGAATAGCGTTTTGCAAAGCATCTTCTACTTTAACATACTTAGGGGGCTTTGCCCACGGGTTATCACTCTGAGTAAGTCCGTATCCGGGAACTTCTTGGTTCATCATATTTTTTCTAAAGGTGGTAAGTGACATTTTTAACTCGTAGTTGTTTTGTCTACTGGTAGTTTTTTAGGTTGAGTAACTTTGCGGGATTTAGGTGAAGGTATGTTTGCACTTGCAGTTCTTACAGTTGTGCCTTTCCTTCGGGCTGTTATAAGCGGTCCTAACATCTTTGCAACAAAGGGATTGAAGTTAGCAGCGTCACGAAAAGTTTGAGCAGCACTTGCTACTTGAGGCATTTGAAATCCTAATGCTTGTTGTTTAGTAGCAGCAGCCATACGATTATCCACAGATAAACCGCTTAAATTAACAAACTTGCTTCTAGCACTAGGGGCTTCAACAAACCCCGAACTTTTTTTATTTTGTCCAGCTATAATTGCGTCTAACTTTTCAGTGTCGCTTAATTCTGAGGTATCACGATATCGGTTTAGCCCGAACAAGCCTTCTTCTTCGGTGCCAAAAACACCTTGTAAAGTTTGTACAAGACCATCTGTTCTAGCCATAGTTTAAACTCCTATTATTATTGAAAGAACTCTGGAAACGCATCTTCTACTATAGATCCACTGCTACTTTGCGAACTTTGACTTTGAGAACTTTGACTTTGAGAATTACTTCTAATTCCTTCTGGGAACAATATGTCTGAAACAAGACTACCAATGCCTGAAGCAGCGTTAAACATCATTTGTTTATCATAAAGATCTGAGTTAGAGTCTGCTTGCATCGCTGCAATCGTTAAATTATGTTGACGTTGCAAAGTGTTCTCTGCTGTCTGCATAGCCCACTGTGCTTTGTCTTGATACTCATTCCAAAGATTGTTTTGAGCTTGAGCAGTCATGTTAAAAAGATTTTGAGCGTTAATTCTATTAGCTTCATTTATTGCTTGAGTATCTGCTGTGTTAGCCTGTCTGCGCCACACTGCATTAGCCTGATTAATTTGTGCTTCCATATTCGCGTTAAACTGTTGTCTTTGACTGTCTAAGTTTACAACAAACTGACGCATAGCGTTGGCTTCATTAACATTGAATTGTTCTTGAGCCGCACGTCTGTTAGCGTTTGCTGCTTGCACAGATATGTCTAGTTGATCATAGAACTGATCTACTTGAGTTTGTGAAGAGGCATTAAAATTACGAGCAGCGTTTACTGCAGCAGAGTCTTTAAACAATTTTTGTATTTCACCCTGATACGAAAGCTCTGACATGCGTTGATCTACAGTCAACTGCTGAGTGTCCATCGTTAAAAAAGATTTAGCATTATTAACTGCCGCAGACATGCGAGAATCAAGATTAGACTTGTCCATAGAGGCAAAGATTGTTGCGTTTTGTAAAGTAGCTTGTTGTTGGTTATTAAGATTACTTACTTGAATAGCCCCGTATCTATCTGCATCAGCTTTTGCAATTGGCACTCCGGCCTCTAACACGGCTTGTGTTA
>CAACVD010000389.1_pt1 | contig 21358 bp, 31 predicted proteins | sample 2381771 | NCBI WGS metagenome assembly CAACVD01 (sample SAMEA5211965, study PRJEB30684) | marine metagenome | biome: Marine; feature: Epipelagic; material: Water | collected 2015-10-15 | depth 15 m | reverse complement strand
CTTTACGTATACTGAGGTTATTTTGGTAGACATTAAGTTGGGTAAGTGATATTGTAGCATTTAGATTATTCATATAACACTTAAATCCTTCATTAGCTATAACATAACCATCTTCAGTATTTTCTCTTCCAAAGTTTCTATATGAACGAGTATATTCAGCTATTTCCTCAAAATCAGTTGATAACATACCTCCATCTGAGGCAGCTATTGGTTTATAAGGATGAAAACTAAATAATGAAACATCTGATTTCATAGTTGGGGTGGAACAGTGAGCTGAGTCTAATACTATAAACTCATCACCTTTTAATCCTTCTATAAAGTTAGGAATAGTTGATACCCCACCATATAAAATAGGCATTACAACTGGGGTTATAAATCCTTCTACATAACGTTTTTCTCTCCATTTTCTATTTGTTTCATAAGATTCAACACTCATTAACATAGATTTATCTACATCAACAAATACTATATTATGTCCATGGTGTTTTGCAGCCCAAGTCATAGAAGTAAATCCTATACTAGGGGTATAAACATCACATTTGCCATATTTTTCTTTTAAATAAGCAAATATAATAAAACCAGCTGATGAACATGAATTTAAAGCTGTATTATATTTTTTATTACTATAGGGAGCAAATTCTTCTTCAAATTTAGTTACATTAGGACCAAAACCTAATTCCCCATTTTTAATTATGGGAGAAATATGGACATTGGTGTCATAGGATGATATTTGTGTTTCAAATAACTTCATTAATCTTTTAATCCTCTTTTTATTAAATCAACTAAACTATCAATATTATCCTGTACCCATAACTCTGAGTTAAAATGAGGTCCATTATATTTTTTAAATCTAGAATCTGAGTATGTACGTCTTGTATATTGGGGTCTTATTTGTAGTAAGTTAATACCTGTTACTTGATAGGTAAAATTTAACTCAGTTTCAGCTAACATATCCTCATGTAGTTTTTCTCCTGGTCTTAATCCTATTACTGTTGTTTTAGATGTTTTACCTGTTATTTGTTCTAATGCTTTAATACAAGTAGGTAGAGTATAAGAGTTGATTTGAGGTACAAATACTTCTCCACCCATAGCATTATCAAGTGCTCCTAATACAGCATCAACAGCATCACTTAGAGTAAACAAGAAACGAGTCATATCTTCTGATGTAACACTAATTATTTTATCTTCTTTAATCCATTCTAAAAATAAAGGAATAAATGAACCTCTAGAAGCTATTACATTCCCATAACGTATGGAAGCGAATATAGTACTAGGTGATGTGTAATCATAGTTAGTAAATAACCTTTCAGCTATAAATTTGGAGGAACCATAAACATTAACTGGCTTACATGCTTTATCAGTTGATACTAAAATACATTTTTCAATATTATTTTCTAAGGCAGCTCTAGCTACATTATCAGAACCATTGATATTTGTTTTAATACACTCATCAGGGTGAAACTCCATATCATCAATTCTTTTTAAAGCGGCAGTATGGATAATATAATCTGGTTGGTGGATTTTTAATGATGTATTTAATTTATCATAATCCCTAATATCACCTATAATACGAGTTATATTAGTACCACCAAACATTAAAGCCTGTTTTCCTTCATCTCTAGAATAAACTATAATTTCAGCTCCTAAAGATTGGAGTCTTTTAATTAAAGCTTTTCCTAGTGAACCTGTTCCACCTGTAATAAAGAATTTTTTATTTTTGTAACTCATTTATAATGCGTTTTGAAGCGTTTCCATCGTTATAGTCATCAAATAATTTAAGTAATACTTCTGGATTATCCAAATTATCCCAAACTTTATTATTTAATCTTTCAGTCTGGTCTCTAAACTCATTAGGTAATAAATCACGTAATTGAGATTCATTGGTAAATCCAAAACTTCTCATCCACATTGATTTATTGTTTTCTACTCCAGGACCTCCATCTTGAAATACATTTGAAAAATCTAAGTATTCTTCTGGTAGATTTAGATCTAAACTATAATCAATGTATTTTTTTCCTTTTAATAAAGAAGCATGTACTATTGAACTCATAGTTCCTACATGTGTATCACAAATCTCAAACATCCCCCAAATATGTCTTTCATCTAAAATGGGTTGTGTATTTGATAAGAAAAATGAAGGTATAAACTCATTTGAAAACTTTGGGTCAAATGGTTCACCAGGATAGGGTTTATAGAATGTTTGGATATCTGGATTGTTATCATATGAAGCTAGGATTTTATTTAACTTAGGTCTATGACTATTCACTAAACTAAATAATAGATGTTTATTATTATCCTCTTTAACTTTATATTGTTGTTTTAGATATTCTAATTGGTCAGGCTGTATATTAAAGTTAGAATCATATTTTGGATTACCAACAGCGATGAGGTTACCTGTAAATCCAGCTATTCTTTGTTGATCAATCCCATGTTGTGAACCAATAAAAAACGCATCAATAAGATCTATAAATCTATTTTTAGAATAGGTTTCTAATCTTGATTCAGCCCCATTTAATATCCAAGCATTAGGTTCAACTAATCCTACTTTACATTCAAACTTTTTTTTAAATTCCTGAATAATATGAAGTTCTGGGTTCCATCTTTCTCTATTTACTATTAACCAATCAGGTTTAAAAGGTAGATGAATACCTAAAGTATCACTTTTTACAACATCTTTTCTTTCTACATTTGATACTATTTGAAAGTGACCCTGTTGAGATGTAGGATGTTTTAAAGTTGTTGATTGAGTTATCATAGCAAGAAACTTAATACCCTGCTTATGACATTCATGTATTATCCCATTTAAAGAACTTAGTGACTTAGCGTCTGAAGCGAATATAACTACATTCATAATAAATCTCTTACAGCGTTGGTAAATGTTGTATCTTCAGTTTTAATTTTTTCCTCTGTCATTTCATCAAGATATTGTTTACCACTTGATTCCCATAAATGGTGAGAGTAAGCATTTGGAAATCTTAAGTTTTTTTCAAATAATACTTTCATATGTTCTTGATGATATAGGGGCCAAAAGAATGCTTCATGGTCTGCTATAGTAATATGTTCTTGCATTGTATTAGCTAAATAAGCAGGTAACTTAACAGAGTGAGTACACCATGTATCTGAACCTGGAGGGCCACCTTTAAAAACATGTTTAAACCCAATTAACCAATTTTTAGCAAATACAGAATCTTTTTCACTTAACATAGTAGCAGGACATAACCCTTCACTTCCACCTTCAGCTTGATGTCCCATTACAAAATTATTATCTAATAAATCTGTAAAGGGTTTCATTACAATAACATCTGTATCAGCATATATTCCTCCATGTTCAATTAAAACTTGTAAGCGTATTACATCTGATTTATGAGCTGGTTGAGTAATAGGAACACCAAATATCTCTGTTGGGGCTTTAACTTTAGCTATTTCAACTAATTCTTTAGTTTTATCCCAATACTCTCCCTCTGGTTCTTCATCTAACCAAATAACTACTTTCTCAGCTCCAGATCTAACTACAGCTGATTTAACTGAAAGATAGTGGTGGAGTTTCCATGGTCTTTCATTAATATAAACAAAATGAAATATGTTTGGAATCATAATATGCAAAATAAGTTATGACCAGAACCAGGTTGAATATCTGATGATGATTTTATTTGAGGACCTAGATTATTAAGATCACATTTATTTACTTCTTCATCATATATTTTATACCCATACCCTTGAATTGTATCTAAAAGATCTTGTACTTCATTTGAATCTAAACCATCATAAATTTCACTAATTAAATAAGGTTTATGTTCTTCAATAATAGGAGATATAGTTTTAAGAATATCCTTATCATGTCCCTCAGCATCTACTTTTATAAGGGATACTTTACCTATGTCTTCACCTTCTAAAAATTTAACAAGATTAATACCAAATACATCTATAGGAACCTTATGTCCTGTAACTCCAATCCCAAAATTAGTACGAGTGGCAAATCCACCATTGCAAAAAGCAGGATCTGAATAATGAAATTTAAGTGGTCCCTCTTCATCAGAAATAGCTAAATTATAGGGTTCAATATTTTCATTTAGTTTAGCACTTGATTCAAGAACCTCAAATGCAGCAGGATTAGGTTCAAATGATATAACACGTTTAGCAAATAATGAGTATGCTACTGACATATAACCTGTTTGAGCCCCAATATCAAGTACTGTAGAATCTTTATCTATGATTTTAGATAGATTACTAAGGATCTGTTCTGAAAATAAGTGTTCTACTTCCCAATCACCTTGCCATGGGTGTAACCATCTATTATAGTTAATATCTTTATCTAATACCTTTAGATTTATTTGTTGTACACCATAGTGGTTATTTTGTTGTTTTAAAACTTCTAAAACTTTTTGTCTATAACCCTCAACGTGACCAATAACCTTAGAGTGTATCATAGTATGCATTTTGTTTTTCTTGACGTTTTATATCTTTAGGATGATATAAACATAACTTTTCATTAGCAGGCAAAGCAGCATATGTTTTAAATCCTTCTAAAACTTCATGTACTTTATTTTTCCATCTTATTTCTGGAAGGTTTTTCCAAATACGCCATTGGAAGTCTGGAAAGTTAATCCAGTTTTTTTCATCTACTCTCCAACCCCATTTTTTAATATGCTCCTCAGTTAATCCCTCAACTGTATTGATTCTAGGAACTAAATAAACTTCATTATCAGGATTTTGTTCTAATATAGTTGGTAATAGTTTAATAAACTCTTCATGTGGAATTTCATCTGCATCTATTTGAAAGATATAATCACCTGAACATAGTGTAGTTAAATAGTTTTTCCAATCAGCAAAATGGTTTTTGAAAGATTTAGCTTTACATTTTATATTATGTTGCTTTAAATATGACCAAACCTCAGCTGTGCCACTTTGTTTATCAAATAAAACTACAACTTCATCTTCATCTCTTTTATGTTCTAAAAGAAAAGGTAATAACTTTTGTATTTCTACAATTTCATTACAACAAGTGATTGCGTATGAGATTTTCATAGTGTCATAATATAATCTATTAACTTTCTTTTAGGATACCAACCTAATCTTTCATAAGCATCTTTATTTATTAACTTAGTTTGTCTCATATTACCTTTTTGATTATTAACATAATTAAAAGTAGTACCAAAACGTTCATGAAACATTACAGCTAAATTGTTTATGCTAGTAGTTGAACCTGTTCCTAATTCCCATCCATCTTCATGACTAGAGATTCCATCTCCAATAGCAACTAATCCTTCAACAATATCCTGAACATGGATAAAGTCTCTTTCTTGTTCTCCATCTCCTACTATTTTACACTTTTTTCCTTTAGAAACATTATACCTCCAAATTCCAATGACATTTCCATCCTTTGGATTTAAATCTTCATTAGGTCCATATACATTGTAAAATCTAGCTATTTCAATATCTAAACCAAAACTTTTTTTATACATTTTACAAAGTGATTCACCCATATATTTTGAACAAGAATAAGGTGAAGCTGAGTGGTCAAAATGTTTAGATGATGAACCCGCATATACTACTTTACATTTGTTTTTTCTAGCGTATTCTAATACAGCAAGAGTTCCCATTACATTTTCGGTTACACTTTCTTCTGGTTTTTCAAATGAGGGTTGTACTCTAGATTGAGCAGCTAAATGATAGATAATATCTGGTTTGAAGGATATTTCATGAATATTTTTTACATCTAAAAGAAAGTTATTTACTTTTTTATTGTTAACACGAGGATTATTATCTAAACTATAAACTCTTACAGTTTCATCCTTAAGTAAGTAACTAACTAAGTTACTCCCAATAAAACCACCACCACCAGTTACTAATATTCTCATTTTATTCAGGTAATACTCCTATATGACTTAATGCTTCAATAAAATCTCTTTCAACAAAGTGTTTTATAGTTGTCATGTCTGTTTTATATCCTTTTTCTTCATCAGGTACAGCTTTAACAGCTGCCCATCCCCAACTATCTTTTGATTTGCCATCAGCAAAAATCATACCTTTTTCTTTAATATTAATAGTATTAGGAAGCCAAATTAAATCCGTTTTAGGGTCAGTCCAAGCTAAATCTTTATATAATTCAGGGAGAACTTCTATTTGTTGATTGTAAAACTCAGATCCTTCTTTCATTAAACTGTTAGTCCAAAAACCACAAGATAAACTCATATAGTTAGTTATATCTTTTGTAACTTCTGTTCTATAACATAAATCACCTCCTGATTTAGGACAATCTATAATCTCATCGTAATTCATTACTCTATTTTTTCTAAAGTTGGGATTGTTAAATCCATTTGAGTTGGGACAGCAGAAACATATTTGTCAAAATAACTTTTTAGCAAATCCCTCATTTTTTCATATGAAAAATTGTTTTTACAATAGTATTTTTGCTTTTTACCATTAGCTAAATATTTTTTATAATGTTTTACCATATCTTTCATAACATTTCCAAACACATTAAAATCTGGTTGGAACCATTGACCACTTTCTAATAACCAATCATTAGCGGCACTTTTATGTACATTCTCTAAATTACCAGGCAATAGGAATGACATATCTGATTTTAAGAAATCAACTTGTCCTGACCAACCACTAGCTATAATAGGTTTACCTGTAGCTGTAAATTCTAATAGTGGTCTACCATATCCCTCACCTTTAGTTAGACTAACCATAGCTTTAACTTTAGAATGATTATATAGTTGGTTTACTTCTTGATCACTAAATTCCCCACTTAAAAGATAGATGTTAGGTAAATTTTTAGATCCTATTGATGCTTTTATTAGATTTATTCTTTTAAGTATTTCTTCTCTAGAAGAATAAGAATTAGAACCAATAGATGCTTTTAGGATTAAAGCAGGTTTTTTACCTGGTTTGTTTTTAAATGTTTCTAAAAATGATTTTACTAGTAAACCTACATTTTTTCTATCTTGTCCTAAATCACCTTTCATCCAATGACCTACAAATAAAAAACAAAATGTTTCCTTAATAGGACTTAAATCAATATTAGTCACTTGACTAGGTGATAATTTTTTATAGAGATCTAAATTCATACCCTCAAATAATACCTCAACTGGTTTTTGAAGTTTAATAACATCTACTACTTGATCAGTTCTTTTATCTTTTTTCTCATATTGAACTGTTTCAAATACTTTTTTAGAATGTTGAGATGAAACAAAAGTAACATCAAATCTATTTAATCCTTCAATCCACGCTTGAGGACAAACTGTTGATTCAACTCCAGCTGTAACTCCAATGTTAACATTTCCTACAGGTGTAAACTCATTTGGAATAGTGATTTGGGTCCATATATCAGGTTTACTTTCTAACTTACCACCTGGAACTACTAACTCATATAAGTGATTCCACTCAGGAAAATCCTCACAAAACCCCCAAGCTGTTTCTCCCCATCTTTGAGGTAAAAGTTTAACATCATAAAGTCCTGTATCTAAAACAGCTTGAACATAATCTCTACTTCTAGCCCCGTAGCCTGAAAAGGTATCAAATGGGCAACTGATTACATATGTTGGTTTACTCATAACTTAGTATATTAATTTGTGTTTTAATGTTCTTCCTTTAAACTCAGTAGCATTGATTATCTCATATTTTTCTCTTGGTTTCCAAGTTTTAAACAACTCTTCAAATGCTTCCATTACTCTATTAGCTTGGTTAATAGATGTAAATCCTGCTTCATCACCTAAAGCCCATTCTCTACCCTTTAGCCCTCTACGTTCTCTTTCTTCAGGACCTAAATCATAAACTTCTTTTATTCTATCAGCTGCATCTTCCCATCTACATCTATCATCAAAGATATAAGGGGTAGGAATAGAACCTTGCATTGATCTAGAAGATGGATAAACTGGGAATGCCCACTCACCATGCTTTTTATAGGTACCTCTATGGTTTGAAGGAAAATCAGCTGTAAAATCAATCCAATCACCATTTTCATCCTCAAACCTCATTTGGTCTTGCATTCCACCTGTAGTGTTAGCTATAATAGGATTTCCTACTAAAAGTGATTCTGTTAAAGTTAATCCCCATCCTTCATTTGAAGTTAATAATATTTGAACATCAGCTAGATTGTATAGGAGGTTTAACTCTTGTTGGGAATATTTTTTAGTTGAGAAAATGATATTATCAGCATAGTCATCTTCAAATAGATAAGTTTTAACTACACCTAGATCAGTTCCATGTTCATTAACTACTTCTGTATGTAAAACAAAATAACAATCTTTAGCTTCTTCCTTAGGTAAGGTATCTAAAAATGCTCTAAATGCTAATAAAGCATCTGCTGTTTGTTTTCTTCTAATATTTCTAGAGTTGAAAAATAAAACAAACTTAGGATCTTTTTTACCAAATATACTCTTTTTAAACTCAATAAGTTCTTTATTATCCTTTCCAACTGGGAAGTAAATCTTATGATTTAATCCATGAGGAACATATTTGAACACTCTAGGTTTATCTGCATCATCTAAAACTATTTTGTTGATATTAACTGTTTGTTTTGAAATACCCATTAACAAATCACATGCTTCATAGAAAGCTCTATTGTACATTGGAGCTGGATAATCATCCCAAATATTCAAATATGTAATAGGAATATTTTTTCTTATTTCATGTTCCATACCAAATACCCAAGTAAAATATCTTGGATCTGTAATCAACATAATAGCATCTGGGTTTTCATTCTTAATAGCTTGACGTAATAGTTGAGGATTACCATACCCATCAACTGGGTATAATACACAACTACTATCCTTGAGGTCAAGTTGAGTATTAATATCATTAGATAAATCTAACTTTTTTCCTTGATCAGGGTGTTTGATTGCACCTGCTATCTGAACCCAGTTAAAGTGATGAGAAGTATGTAATACAATCTCCTTAGCTACTGTTGCTACTCCAGAATGAACTCTAATATCATCACAGATAAGTAGAATTTTCTTCCTTTTATCTTTAGGAAGGTGTTTAAAACTTTTATTCATTTATTTTTGGATTTTATGCTTCTAAACTTGTTTGGTTAGTGATTTGTTTTCTAAAATCTTCATTATGAAGATACAAAAAAACAGCTCGATTGGCAAGCTTTTGGAATGAGAACTTTCTGCGGACGCATTCAACCTTGAAGTCATTAAATAAATCACTTTGGATTTTGACACTTGTTAGTGACATTTCTTTACTATTTGACATAATCTTTATTATTAATAACGTTTAATATTTTTGATAATACATATATATAAGAGTTAGTATATTATACCTTCTCCACAATTTTCTTTATCTTTTGCAAAGGGGCAAAAGTTACAATTCCATTTTGAGGGTGATTTGGGGTATTCTATATCTTTAATATCCCCATTTGAATTAAAGCACTCACTTATAAAACTATTTATTGCTTTTGTAGCTCTACCTAATTTAATTTTACCGCTAGGTGGGCTAAATTGCTGGACTCTATATGCCTGATGGGGAGACATAATATTTTCATCATCAAATGATAATACTTTTCTTTTAACAATAAAAAACTCAATTTCGATATTTTTTAAAGGAATACCATATTGCTCACTAAAAAATTGTTTATACAATAAGAGTTGGTATTGTTTATCTTCATTCTTTTTATCTTGATCCCTCCAACCTCGAGTGCTAGTTTTAATATCTATAATTTTAAAGGTATCATACTTTTCATTATATAAAACCACATCCAAAAATCCTGTATATTTGATATTAGTATACATTTTATTTGGGGATATAACTAAGGGTAATTCACATCCAACTAAATGCCAACCTCGTCTTGAAAAATATTTAGCTCGTTTCTTTTTAAACCAATTCAAAATACCAACTCCATCCTCAAAAAATTCCCTCATTTCTTCAGCTGTGGAAAAATGTTGTTCTTTATTCTTTTTGTATTGGTTTTGATATTCGCCAATAAACTTTTCTTGGAATAGACTTTCTAAATCTAATTTATCAGCATTAGCAGCACTTGTATCAAACATTACATCTAAATAATGTTGTAATACTTCATGTATGGCAGTTCCAAATACAGTATGAATTGAAGAAGTAAAACGTTTAATTTTATCCTTATATTGTAATTTCCAACGATGTGGGCAACCACGAAATATAGACATTTGTGAATATGAGATATTCTTTTGAAATGCAAAATTAATCTCTTGTGGGGGATTCGAACGAATTTCCCTTACTATTTTAGGTATTTTTCTAGCCAAAATTTATTTTTTTATATTATTCCATACCCTTTCGTATGAAAAATAACCTATTGTTTTTATAAGTGTATCTATTCCCCCTATCAACAATCCAAATTTAATATCCCCACTTACAATCCAACTAACTATAAATGTTATTGATGTCGCAATTACTCTCCATATAATAGTTTTTACTAATGTTTCTTTATAGCTCACCATCTTTTCTCATTTGTTCTCTTATCTTAGTAGCTGAGATTTCTTCTATATTTTGAGGTGGGACATGTTCTATAATTTCATATCCTACTCCTCTACCATAATTAATAGATTCGATATCTGGTACTATTGTTATTTTGATTCTTCCCTCTTCTAAAAGATCCGCTAGTTCTCTAGATAAATTCATTAAAACTTCATGTGGTGTCCAAGGTTGTTTTTCATTTGGTTCTACATCTCTAATAGCTACCCAAACATTTTTACCTTCTTTTAATCTTTGATCAATCAACCATCTATGACCTGAATGCCATGGTTGCCATCTACCTATAAATAAACTATATTTGGACATGTTCTAATATTTTTTTAATTGAAATGGTGGGTGTATCCGTTGTTGTATCAATATCTATAAAATCATAATTAGGTTTTTGGAAATCCATAACATGATATTCTTCTCTACCCCTACGAACTTCAGCTATATTGTAATGTACAAAAATCTCAGTTAAAGCAAAACCCATTACTTTTTTAAATTCTTCCCTTTGATCAACATAAGGTGATACTAATGATACTATAACATCTTTACCTTGGTTATGTAAATAATGGGCTATTTTTTGAGCAGCATCTATATTAGCTATTCTACCTTTAATAGAATAATCTTTATTTTGAAATAATTCTCTCATTTCATCCCCATCTATTCTATAAGCATGAGTGAGCCATTTTTCTTTTAATAAATCCGCTAAAACCGTTTTACCAGAACCTGGTTGACCTGTAAACCAATAAATCATTACTTTTTCCATTTATCACGTCCTACTAATAAACCAATTATACCATAATTAGCTATATCAATAAACGTGTCTTCCATTCCTTCTCCTTTAACAAAGTTTTTACCATTAATAAGTAAATTTTTCAATCTACTAATTTTATCAGTTAATCTAATAGCTAAACCAGTAAGTGAAAACTTTTTATCATCATCATTGGTTAAATCCCCACCTAAAGCAATGTTATTTAATCCATAATCAAGATGTTTACGAGCAAACATTTCATACATTTCATTTTGTATTTCTCTAAACTCTTGAGATAATTCAGGATAATCTTTTTCAAATTTTCTAACGGCAGCAGCATCTGGATTTTTAGCATCCATAATCTCTCTATCACTCATTTCTTCTTGTATTTCATGCCATTTGGATATTGTATCACCCATAGACTTCTTGTTTTGGTGGTGTAAAATATTTTTCAAGTGTAGATAATCTATCGTCGGCATCTACTAATACTTGTAGTGCTTCTTCAGCGTTATTATAAAAATCTTCTGTTGAATGATCTCCAATACCTACTGCTTTATTACCTAATAATTCAAGTGATAATAACGCTTTTGCCTTATCTGCCTCAGCAGATGTTTTTAGCATAGTATATAATTCTTTTGTCATTTTAGTAATTGTTTGATTTCTTTTTTTTCTAAACCTCTATCCACTAATATACGATTTATTTCTTGGGTATCCAATATCTTTAGATAATCTGTAATTTCTCTAAATGATACCTTAAAATGGTCTTTTAGGTGATTAACTAACTCTTTGTTTGGTTGTTTTGTATTTGATTTAATATACTTATTCCACTTATTATTTTTAGGAATATACTCCTTATAGATTGAGTATATTTCTTTTTTACTTTGAGGTGGATAAGATTGTACTTCATTTACAATAGGAAGAAAATCAATGTTTTGGGATATGAAGCGGTGTACCATATAGGAATTCCACAATTCCCAATCAGCATCACTAAATGATTCAACTGGGGATTTTTTAGTATTGATTTCCTTTAACCAATCAAAGATGTTTTTCATCTAACAAAGTTCATCCTTAAGTTCCTCTCTTAATTCTTTAGGAACAGAATCAGTTAGGATCTTAGATGTTTGGGGGTCAAAAAATACTGGGATTGGTAAAAGTGCATCTTCATCAGTGCCTGTTACAAATTTAGATACTTTACGTAAAATTACTCCTTGTTGAAAAATATTTCCTCCATCAAAGTTTGTTACTGAACTTGTATTTTTTAAGTCAATAGGTGGTTGTTGAACTGGTTGTTCCATAATTATTTATTATTTATTAAATTTGAAATTAAACTCATAGCATTGATTTCTTTATCAATTCTAAAATTACCTTTATATTGATGATCATTAACTAAAATAGCTACTGTACCTTCTTTGCCTGGTAAGTATTCAGATGCTCTTTCAAATAAAGTTTTAAATAGCTCCTCATAATCATTCACATTGGCATCGGCTATAATTTGTCTAATAGTTTTAAAATTAGCTTTATCTTTTAATTCATCAATAACTTTATCAATATAGTTAGATGATACTAATACTGATTGATCTAGGTTTAGTATACTATCTTGTGTAGATAGTTGAATAGTATTGATACATTTTCTTAAATCAGGATAGTGTTGCATTACAATAGCTCCTAATTCATTCATTTCGAATCCTATACCTTCTTGATCCATAATCCAAGATAAGTGTTTAGCTACATCTTTTTTAGTTGGGGGTACAATTTTAAGTACTTGACATCTAGATTGTAAGGGATCAATAATACGTTCTACAAAATTACAAGTCATAATAAATCTTGTAGTACGTGAAAATGTTTCAATTATATTCCTAAGTGAAGCTTGAGCTTGTATAGTAAGAAAATCTGCTTCATCTAGAATAACAACTTTGAGAGGTTTAAATGAAGCTACACTAGCAAAGCTAGATACTTTATCTCTAATAGTTTCAATACCCCTTTCATCAGAAGCATTAATATAGAGTGATTCACAATCTAAGTTATTAACTATAAGTTTAGCTAATGTAGTTTTACCAGTACCTGCAGGCCCATAAAATATTAGATTTTGGATATCATTTTGTTCTAGATATTTAGAAATGGATTTTTTAATATTTTCATTCCCAACATAATTTTCTAAAACATTAGGTCGATATTTTTCAACTAATAAACTATGTGTTTTCAGAGTACTCTCCATATAATCCATATGTTTTTATAGGTTCTGGCTGTATTTCAACTTCTTCATTACTAATGGCGTATAGTTTACTTTCCAAAGGTTCTAGTCTATAATGGCCTTGAAAACCAGTTTTACGCATATAAGCTTCCAAAGTATCAGTTATACTACTATATACTATCCCACTTGACTCATCAGCTAACCTCCAACGATCACCTGGTGGGACTCTATTAGCTATTAGTATTTTATTTTCAACTATTTCTGTCTTCATAATATACAATCTCTTTTTACATCATCCCAGCCATCATAGAAGGATCTATGGTTGGTTGTTTAGGTTCATCACTAGGTTCATCTACTACTGTACATTCTGTAAGTAATACTGTACCCGCTACTGAAGCTGCATTTTGTAAAGCTGTTCTAGCTACTTTTGTAGGATCAATAATACCTGCTTCTTTCATATTAACAACTTCATCAGTTTTAATATTATAACCAGCCCATGCGTCATCACCAGAATTACACAATTGATCAGCTAATATTTGTCCTTTTACTTCATCATAGCCAGCATTAACTAAGATTTGATTAAAGGGTTTAGTACAAGCTTCTACTACAATTTGAGCTCCTGTTGTATTAGCTTTTAAACCATTAGAGGCATATAACAATGCTGTTCCTCCTCCTGGTACTATTCCTTCTTCGATAGCAGCTTTAGTTGCATGTAATGCATCATCTACTCTATCTTTTTTCTCTTTCATTTCAGTTTCAGTATTTCCACCTACATGAATAATAGCAACACCACCTACAAACTTAGCTAAACGTTCTTGAAGTTTTTCTGTTTCAAATGGTGTAGTTGATTTATCAAGTTGTTGTTGTAATTCTTCAATTCTATTTTCAATAGTTTCTACTTCACCTTTACCATCAACAATAGTAGTTTGTTCTTTACCTACTGTTACAGTTCTAGCTTCACCAAACCAATCCCAACTGAATTTGTCCAGTTTCATACCTTTTTGGGTATCAAATACTACTCCACCTGTTGTAATAGCAATATCCTCTAAAACTAGTTTTCTACGATCTCCAAAATCAGGAGCTTTAACAGCACATACTTTCATAGTACCTCTCATTTTATTTACAATAAGAGTAGCTAGTGCTTCTTGATCAATATCTTCAGCTATAATTAAAAGTGATCTAGCTTGTGATGATACACTCTCTAAAATAGGTAATAACTCCTTAACTTGAGTTAGTTTTTGATCTGCCATTAGAATGAGAGGATTGTCCAGTACAGAAGTCATAGTATTATTATTGGTAACAAAATATGGCGACTTGTAACCCCTATCAAACTGTAACCCTTCAACAGTCTCAAGATAGGTTTCTCCTGTTTTTGACTCCTCAATGTGAACAACCCCTTCCATTCCAACTTTTTCTATAGCAGTTGCTATTAACTTTCCTGTTTCAGGATCATTATTAGCTGAGATAGAAGCAATTTGTTCTAATTGTTCTTCTCCTGTAATATCTTCAGCTATATTATTTTTTAGATTATCTACTACTTTTTGAACTGTAGTGTCAATATCTCTTTTAATTTGAACTGCATTTTCATTATTATTTAAAGCTGATAATCCTGCTTTAATCATCTCTCTAGCTAGTAAAGTAGAAGTAGTAGTACCATCTCCTGCTTTATTAGCTGTTTGAATAGCAGCCTGTTTAACTAATTGAACACCTAGTTCTTGATTTGGTTCCTTTAGTGTGATAGATTTAGCAACAGTAACCCCATCTTTAGTAGATTGAGGAATACCTTGATCATTGGCTATTACTACATTTCTACCATTTGGACCTAATGTTGATACCACAGCATCAGCTAGTGTATCAATCCCTTCAACTAGATTTGCTCTAGCATCTGAACCTAATATAACTTGTTTACTCATTTGTTATTTGTGTTAAGTTTTTAATTTCTTCTTCACTTACTTCAGTCTCAGCTATTACTTCTTCTACACTTACATTTGTGTTAACTTTAGCTAATACTTGGTTTTCTGGACCCACATAAAACTCTTCTCCATCATAAGGTAGTTTTGTAAAACCCATTGTAGGTAATACTACTTTATCTCCTACTTGTAAAATAGTAGGAATAAACTCTCCTGTAATGGTTGGTTTACCAGGACCTACTGCTACTACAGTACCCATTTCATTTTTTTCTTTTCCTAAATCTGGCACTATGATATTACCATAGGTAGATTCTTCACTTTCAATAGGTTTGACTATAACAGCGTCAAACAATGCTTCTAAACTCATCTAGTTTGTTATTTATATTATTAATGTAAGTATCTAAAGTGGTTTCTCCACCATCTAATTGAAGGTATCTACCAGCTGATATCAAGGCATCAGCTAATGTTGGATAATAACCCATTATTGTTTCACTATTATCATTTTCTCTAATTAAATTAAAACTCCACTCATCTTGAGTGATGTGATAATTTTTTAAAGAAGGATCAGTGATTTTGATTCTATTAGACCCTTTTGGTCTTCCTTTAAAATTGTGATTGGCCATATAACTTATTTATTTACGTAAATATACGAAAAACAATGCGCTAGGACACATTATTTTGGCAAAACTTTTATTTTATTTTTACTGATTTTGGTTTAGCGTCTTCAGCTAATGGAATAAAAACTTTTAGTAATCCATTTGCCATTTCAGCTTCGGTAATTGATAAATCAAATTTGGGAGCTATTTTATACCCTAAGTCAAATGATTTTTTAGATAAACCATTGTAAATCATCCCTTCGTGGAATTCTTCAGTTTGGGGTTTTTTATAGCTTACTTTAAGAATATCTCCTTCAATATCAATGTTAATGTCTTTTTTGATTAGCCCAGTTGCAGCTATTTCAAAATATAGACCTTTATCATCATGATAAATGTTAACAGGATGTGGTTGTTTGGAGTTTAATGCTGGTGCGAATTGTTCTTCAGCATTGAAAAAATTGCGGAATAAAATATCGAAGGGACTTATGTGTCTCTCCATTAGTTCTAATGTACTCATATCATTTAATTTTATGCGTCCTAAGATCGCGGTTTAACAAAAACATAACAAATGTGCCCTAGCTACTATTGTTTGTTTATTATAAATATATTAACTTTCTATTTTCTCCCACTTATCATTAGAATCTAGTCTAAAGGAACCAATATAAATCTGATCCCAATGTTCAGGTTCTATAAGTGATAAAAATAATTCTTCATTTTCTCTTTGATATAGGTGATAAATTTCACCTTTAGAGGGAGTGAACCTAATTTCAGCTTTATATACTAAATCATTCCACTTAAATTCCTCTATTAGTTTTAAATACTCAGACTTGATTTCATCAAATCTACTTTTAAAATAGTGATTTGTTTTACCTACTTTTTCTGATTTCCAAATAGCAATGTTTTCCACTTCTATTTTAGGAGCAGCTACATTATCACCATAAGGCATAATAGCCTTATCTTTAGCATACATGTCAGGTTTTTTACTCATTTCTTGCTACAAAATACTCACTATTTATTTCTTCAGATTCAAAATCAATTTTTAAAATACCTTCCTGAGATAATTTTAAAGTACAAGATTCTTGATCTTTATTGCTGTTTAAAATATCTTTAAAAATATCTGAGTTAAATGGGAGTTCGATATCATGGTTATTTATTTCTCCATTTCTAACTTGGTAAGTAATTCTATTTGAAAAGCCTGTATTGTCACCAAAAATAAATTCACATATGGGGGTACCATCTAGATCAGTAGTAGACTTGATTAACATTGAATCTACTTCTCCTAATGCATTTTTAGCTTTGATTAAAGCATCAACATCTTCTTTTTCTAATATTAGTTTTATATCCCATTCTTCAGGATCATCATACCAAACATTTTTTCCTAAAATTAAAACATCAGCTAATGAATAAGTTAAGTCATAATTTGTATCCTGTAAATGTATTTTAGTGTAAACTGCTTTCATTTTCTCTAAGGATACCATCAATTCACCACTAGTAATAGATAACAACTTACTTAATTTATTAGTATCAAAGATACCTAATTCAGCATCTTCTAATGGGAAATTATTAGCTACTACTTTACATACTCTACCTGCTTCACCAGCATAAATTGTGAGTGTATTATCTTTAATTCTCCATTTAACCTGATTGTTTAGGCCATTTAGATAATACTTTGATATAACACTGCTTAATTGATTTTTACTTATCATAACGGGAATATACGAAATTTATTTTATATCTCAAAAGATTTTAATGCATTTACATAAGGATTAAGATTTAAGCTCCACCCAAGGTCAGAGAAGAAACCTTCTAATTTATTTAATAATATTGAATCAAATACTTTTTGTCTATCAGCATATGTTTCTAAAAAATCTACTATTTTATCTGGCATTTGATAATCAAAAAATGCTAGTGCTTCTATTTTATAAGGATTATCTTTTAAATAAATCCATTTTACTTTATCTGCCATTGTAATTAGATTATATTTTCTATCTAATTGCCATAATCTAAGTAAATCATTATAACGAATAGCTGCTCTTACGGGTGCGGGAGCACCTTTTAATATTTCAGTAAACATTTCTCCTGCTCTAGCTTTACTACCACTATATTTTTCTAATTTTTTAACTGCCGTGGGATTACCTAATTTAGCCAAAGGAATAGTACCATCTAAAATTTGTGTTTTAAATACTTTAATTTGGTCTATAATACTTTTATGTTGTTCCCCTTTTAGTACTTGTTGCAATATACTATTAAAGAAATCTCCTAATATAGGTGGAAAATTTGCTTTCATAAACTCTAAACCCTTAATGTCTAAAGTTTCTTTAGCAATACCTTCTTGTTTAGTAATCCATTGTGCGTAACGTCTTGTTGCTCTAAAATAGGCTGACCTAATTACACATTCGGTTTTCATTTCAAGCCAATGAGGTTTATCAAACCATTCATACTGTCTAGTATTAAAACAATCAACAGCTAAATTATCATAATGTTCAGTAATAATATCTTGATAAGCTAAAGCTACACCTTCTAATTTCTCATCTTTCTCTTCATCTGAAAATGACTCAAAATTAGGATACAAATGTTTTAATATAGGTTCAGCATTAAAGTAATTAGAATCTGTATCAACATAAGCACAGTAATTCTCATCTTCTTTATCGCATATAAACCAAGGTGTTTCTTCTAAATGTTTCATTTATAATCTTTATACGATTTTTCTTCAGTTAAGATTGATTCAGTTAAAATATTAATTTCTTTTTTTAGTTTAGACCTTTTATCATTAGTAATATAAACTGAACGGGCTAATTCAATAAATTCTTTATCAAATCTATTTTCACGTTCACAATCTCTAATCCAATCTTCTATATCCCAAAGTTTACCATTTACTTCAGCTAGTTGAAGATACAACTTTTGTAACTTAGATCCATATTGTTCAAATAAAACAACACATAAAGGATTAAGTGAGTTGAATTCAGTTAGGATATTATCTAACTTTTCTTTATCCTTAATTTTCAACATTTTCAATTCTAAAATTGAAATTTTGTCTAATAGTTCTCCATTTGATACTTCTATTTTCATAATCTAAAACCTAACATCATCTCCAGGTAATTGAATAACTCCTCCATCTTTTTCACCTTTAGAGGTTAGGATTTGTTCTTGGGTTTTAATCTCATAAGATACACCTTTTACCTTAAATTTCCCACCCTGTTTTAACATTTTCCTAAAAAAGTTTTCTTGAATTTCATTCCATTCTTCGCTAGTGGATATTATCTCTTCTTTACTAATTTCTTTCCCATTAGCTGTAATATGCATTCCTCTTCTAATTGATTGTTTTTTTAAAGCCATATTATTCTCTTTTATAGTCGTCTTCGTATCTAGTTATATCTTCTTCATCAAAGTAGTCTCCGGTTTGTACTTCTACAAAATGTACTGGTTTTGGAGTTTTATTCCACGCTCTATGTTTAGCTCCTAGAGGTATAAAGATAGATTCACCTGGATATATAGTATGTTCTTTATCGTTTAATACTACAGTAAGTACACCATGAGTAACAGTCCAATTCTCTTCCCTATGTTTATGGGACTGATAGGATAATCTTTGACCAGGTTGTACTATAATTTCCTTTACTTTACAGTATACAGTATCAAGTAGTATTTCATAGCTACCCCAAAGTCTTTCCTCTAATTCTTTCATACTTCTAATTTTACTTCATTACGCAAAACTTTATTCATATGTCTATTAGCTACTAAAGCTGATTCTTGAATAATACGGTGACCTGATAAGGTAATTGCTTCACTTAATATTGATAAACTTAAACTATATCTAAATGAAGGTAAAGCAGTAGCACCATATAAACTATTTAATAGAATTTTCATTGTATATTGCATCAAATGGTAATAAGCACCTTTTTCTTTATCACCAGCAGTATATGCTTCTTTCATTTTACCTTTATAAACTTTACGTTCAGCGAACCATTTAGCTAGTACTGTAGATAGGGTTGATTGTCGGTCTGTTGTAAACATAGAACCATTAGCTGATAAAGTTAAATCATTTTGTTTAACCATAGAAACTAGTTTCCCAACATTAACTCTAGTTTGTTGACCCTTAGTATTTTCAACTAATAATTCTTCATCTTGGTCACGTTCTTTTAAATCATTAAGACCTAATCTATTATTTCTATCATCAGCATCTACAATACGTCCTTTATAAGTTTCTCTACCTATGTTTAAAGACATAATAATAGAGGGATATAGTGAAGTTAAATCCTCATCAAACATATATTTGTACAATCCAGCTTTGGGACAAAAAAGGTAACCACCAGCATATCCTTTTTTACTTCTAGGATTAGGATCTTTAGGAGGTGGTATTATATCTTGGGATAATAAATAAGCTGAGATTGCACCATCTTGTGTTTTGCTGTTAGCATAAACTTCACTATAGTTATGTTTCCCTTTATGAGATAGATTTTTAGTTAAAGCTATGTATTGAAGTTTTTCATCTAATAGCTTTAGTATTTCAACATCAACAAAGTTGTATTGAATATATTTTTGTAGGTCTGTAGTGAATAGTTGGTCTAGGTTTCCTTCATATTCTACTTTACCAACACCAACATATTTTTCTCCAATAGCATCTAACTTCCAACTTGGTTCATCTTTCCAACTATACTTTTTATGTAAACGAATATAATCTAAAGATTCAACTCCAACAATATCTACAAATTGATTTTGTTTAAAAAAGTATTCATTATTTTTCTTAGCATTTACTTTACCAATGGGTGATAATTGATCAGCCCATTCTTTACCTAATACATTACACATTCTATAATATAAATAAGGTATATCAAAATAATCACTATTATAGCCAATTAAAATATCTGGGTCAATTTCTCTAAAATGTTCTAAAAATTTAGCTAACAATTCACTTTCTGTTCTACAAGGTACAATTTCTTTATTTTTAGCTTTAGTTCGTTTTAGTTCATTTTTATCATCACGAACTAAAATAACCCATTTATCTGGTGTTTTATCCCAATATGCTATTGTAGTAATGGGCATAGGGGCTCTTTCAATGTAATCTTCAGTTAAAGCACCACCAATTTCACACTCAATATCAAAAAATAATTCTCTATGACCTGTAGATGGTTCATCATTAATACCATATTTTTCAATTAAGAATTTTTGATAAGGAGTAATATCGTGAAAATGTAAATTAGGAGTATTTTTATCCCATTTATAAATTTTGCGAAGAGGCTCTCCACTTAAACCAGTATGAGTTGCCTCTTCTTCATTGCATTCTTGATAAGCAGGATTATGCCATTCAATTTCATTGTAGCCCGTATTGTCCCACAAATGAATTTTGTATTTATTATTACCTAATCTTGTAGCATATGCTTTTTTATACATTATATTCCTGTACTTGCTTTATGAAACTTTTGTAATTCATCTCCTGTAAAAAACTGAGTAAGATCAGGTCTATAATAATTGA
>CAACVD010000386.1_pt1 | contig 21410 bp, 19 predicted proteins | sample 2381771 | NCBI WGS metagenome assembly CAACVD01 (sample SAMEA5211965, study PRJEB30684) | marine metagenome | biome: Marine; feature: Epipelagic; material: Water | collected 2015-10-15 | depth 15 m | reverse complement strand
AGAATAGAAGGTATGATCCGAAATTAGTTTACATGTATTTTTTGTAATCTGGAAACTTGCTGGAGATTCACCAGCAGAGTTTGCTGGCAAACAAAGACGTTTTGCTTCATCAGACCAGTACAAGACAACTTGAATACGTTGATCAGGGAGAAATGCCAAAGGTAACTGGTTTCCAGCACGACAGTAATTGAATAATTCACTTAATTTAAGTTGAAACTCTGGTTCTGCTTCATTTCTAATAACTGGTTGAGTCGAAATACCACGTCGTCCAGAAACAGCAACTACTCCACTGGCCTCGTTGATTTCTAACCCATTACCCAGTCCATATGAATCTGCCTCAACATCAGACGACACATTGTAATACAAATCAAAATCAACTTGTCTTCCGGTAAGGTATTGTTCACGTTCACGATTCACGGAGTTTTCAACAAACATACTCCTTAGACTTTCGAGGCAATTGTAGTCGTCAGTGTCATTAATTATTCTGCCTGCCGTTGTACGTAGGACGGCACGTCGTACAAGAGATTTTATTCCCAAATTCACGTAAGGAAAGGCATCTGCTTTAAGACCAGCACCCACATCCAAAGATACAGCAATTGAAGATCCAGGATGAAGAAAACCTTTGGGTGCTAATTCGAAAACACATTCACTTTGACTGAATGTCAGAGGTTCAAGAATATCTGATTCAACTTTCATGAGTGTGTTGGTTTCCATAGATTTAATATTTAAAATACTAGGTTGTTTAGAGGTATTGTTTTCTGCTTTAGCAGTATCAGAAGCATCAGGGTTCATCATATTTATAATTATATGAAATATAAAAAAAAATTATAATTAAAAATTAAAAAATCACTTTATGAAATTAATTGAACTCCCGATTCATTGTAAAGAATGGTGGATTCTGCATTCACGAAAATAAACAATGATTGAGCATTATTGCTTGTGAGTCCACATTCCATACTCAATCCAAATGGTTGAGATTTAAGATCAACACCAGTTCCATTCAAATAATTATCATAATTTAATCCAATACCAAAGAACACACCACCATTTTGTACAAGTTGGTATGGGACTCCTTTATTCACAGCACCGGCGGCAACTTTACTTAACCATCCACGATTAGCATTTGTAAGACCACCGAGATTATGACGATTATGATCATATTTAGATATTGCTTGAATGTAATCTCTGAATAATACAGGATCATATACAGAAGTGTTGGTAGTTTCTTTGACATTGGTATTTCGTGAAAACTTTTTAGGAAACAGGGTGCCTCCACGTAGGAAGGTCAATTTTTCTACGGATCCTTGGGTTCCGTCCAAATTTGTCGGAGGCAAAGTGGCAAACGAATCAGCACCGATATTATTAAGTTTATCACTGGCAATCATATTAATAAACAACGACTTTACTTTAGAGAGTCCAAAATTCATGGAAATTTGTATATTGTTGCTGTTAGCAGTATCATAAAAACTGTGAATCGATTGATACGTGATAGCACCTTGCTTTTGAGAAAGTAATCGAGAAAGTTGATCTGGAGGAGGAGTAATAACAGAGCAAATGAGTTTGACATCAGATAATTCATAAAAAGCAGATAGGAAATCAGCAGTGTCTGGATCAGTGGTAAAATCTGCTGGCAATACTTGTAATGCCATCTGGTCACTCTCCATCATTATTGATAAATCTAGGGATCCTAGAGTATTAGCAGTTAAGGGCAAACTAGATCCAGAATTTAGGAGTCCACATATTAAGGGCACACAGAAAGATGCCTTTTCATCTTTTGCTACAATGGATTGCTTACCTGCTTTAAAATTAGGCAAAGTCAAAGCAGATTCCGAAAGGTGACCAAGAGAGTCTTCCATTCCACCGGTTACAGCAAGATATGAACTCATCCATCTGTTGTAATTTTTTTCGTGAGAAATCGTGGTGGATGTACGACCAGACCGCCAGATTAGTGATTGCATTATTGAGTAAATACCTATCTTTGAACTTATTGCCAAATTATCAGCAGCATCAGGTGCCGTAGGTGGAGATGTATCTTCTTTAAAGAATCTTATATTTCCAACCAAACGAACGGATGATGGATCTAAAACAAAATTACCTTGAGGTATACGGAAATCTAGTTGACTGTATCCACGTTTAAATGAATACTTATTGTCTGAACTTTTGTTCTGAGGTGCTAATTCGAGGTTACGAGACGACATTTTTTATGATATATATAATATAAAAATTTTAATGTTAAAAAAAATTAAATAAAAAAACTTAAAAATTTCATATATCCAGCAACATATAAAATTGTAAATAATATGATATACATATCAATATCATCCATGTTTAATTATATATTATAAAAAAATTATTGTCCGGAAATTTGTCTTAAAGTTGATGGTTGTGCTTGTACAAGACCAATTGTTCCCGCAAGATTAATTTGTGCTGGTGCCTCCACAGTTTTAGGTGGAGGTGGTGGAGGTGCTTGTTCTGATTTATGATGACCAAATAATTCACTAATATCACTGACTAAACCGCCGACAGCACCAACTCCGACCCCAGCAAGTACAAGCAAAGGATCACCAGTTGCCACACCAAGCAAATCACCAGCAGACCCAAGTTCATTCATAAAGTTTCCAACTTTGTCTCCAGCATTTTCACCGTAAAAAAATGATTTATTTTTTACTTGATTATATACATCTGATCCTAACATGGTTGCACTAAAAAGAGCACCACCAGATTTGGCTATCCCTTTTCCTATTTTTCCAACTATTGAAGCATCCTCTCCTGCTTGTTCGAGTTCTCCGCCAGCATTTAACTCTCGTTCGGCATTTTCTCCACTATTGCTTGATGCTTCACGTGTCGAATCTGCTTCATCAGAACCCGTTTGATTGCTTTCCGGTTGTTGTGTATCTGTTGGATTAGATTCTGGTTGATTTGTTTGATTAGGACGATTATTTTCATCTTGAAATGGTTCTTCACCAGTTGCTCCTTCATTAATAAATGCTGTTCTATTATTAGATGTACTTGGCATTTCTTGTACTTCAAAAGATTCTGGGTCAGATGGTTCATTTGTAGTTCTGACCGTATTATATACACCCCTTCCTGCTTTACCAACAACACCACCAACATTTTGTCCTAATCTAGCAGTAAGTAAATCATTCACATTTCCACCATTTTTTATGAACTCTTTATATTCATTATATTTTTCCGTAATTGCAGTTCCGTATTCACCGACCTTCTCGATTGTTTCTTTTTGTTTCTCTTTAACCTTTTCTCTCCCCTGTTCTTGTAAATTATCAACTAAATCATTATAATCAACCATGTTTTGATTATTGAGTTGATTGATTGCTGAAAATGTTTGAGCATCTTGATATTCAATTTGATTTGCTTGATTGATTCCAGATTGAATCCCAGCATATTCTATTGGTAGTCGTGAACGAACGTTGAAATCCATTTTATAATATAATGAATATTTTAAAAAAAAGTATAAAAAAACGATTATTCCGTATCTTCATCATCATCCGGTATTTTGCCTTTGTACAACATTTTGTCCCCTATGCCTATGAGTTCTTCATGTGATCGATAAAAGTGGCACGGATTTTGTTGGCAGTCAATATATAAAAAACCGAATGGGTCTTGCTGACTAATCTTATAATACGTCTCAAAGTTTCGAGGTGCTAAATCGGAATATTCCTCGACCAGTTTCTGCCATTCAAGATTTGATTGTTGACGAAATATACATATATTTGTGGCATTGGATCTAATCATATTGCTTACAGCACGTGCTGACTGTACAAATATCATTAAACTCATTTCGTAATGACGAAATCGAGTAGAAAGTGAATTAATAGCATTGCTTCCGGCAGATTTCCCAAACTCTTTAGAAATTATGTCATCGAGTATTAATAATTGGGTTGGTGCCTCAGATCGATCATATGATTTTTGCTGTGCTATTAAATCGGAAACCATTTTATTATCATAATGATCGTGCACTGTAAACACTTCCCCTAAATACTTGAAAATTTTGGGGTCGTTTCCTGCCGTATTGCTTATAACGGTTGTGTTATCAAAGAAATTTTCTCCTATCATGTCTTTTCGTCTCATTAAGTTGATCAAATAATTAGTTTTTCCTCCACGTACGGAACCATAACCAATTAGTAAAAAAGGGGGTTGTGGCAATACTTTATTGAGTGGTGGATATTTTGATTTGTCTTCCAAATCCTTAACCTTGAATATTTTTAATCCTTTTGGTTTTGAATTACCATCCATATTATTATTATATAGATATAAAAAATAATTATAAAAAATAACGAATTAAAAACAATTACCCCAATATTCATTTGATGAATCATATTTGGGTCGGTCGGATATAATATTCATTAATTTTTGCCTTTCACGATTTTTTATTTGCTCTTCTTGTCTTTGCTTTGCCTTTTGTTGTTTCCTTACTTTACGGATTTCATCATAATTTGATATTGCTTTTAAAGTTATATTATCCACATCATCTTGAGTATACATTCTCTGTTTGGGAATATCAACTGCTTTGGATACTGTTCGTACAAGAGGTGGAGGTGGAGGTTCAGGTTCTTTCGGTAATATGTCTCGTTCCACTGGTTCAATTTTGATTGGTTTTGCCTTTGGTTTAATCGTTTTTTTTAATTCATCTAATTCATTATCCAATTGCATACTTTTTAATTCTTTAATTTCACGTTTCTTCCTTGCTTTTTCTTGACGAACCGCCAGTGCTTTTTTTCTAGCAATTGCCAGTTTTGCTTTTTGCTCCTCAGTCATAACACGTTTCTTTCTTGGTTTTTTTTGAGGTGTTTCCTCTGGTTTATCCAGTCCACCGACATCATTGCTTTCAGGCAATATAGGTTCAGGTTCCGGTTCAGGTTCATCAGATTTAACAGGATGTATTTTCAATTGTGATTTTTTTGATGGTTCGATATCAAAGACATCTTCCTCTCTTAATTGTGGTTTAATATTTGGTGTTTGCTCTTCTTCACTAGGTGATTCATCACCTCCGATTACTTCTGGTAGAAAATCCATTTTATTATAACTTAGATTTTAATTTTTAATAGAAAAAAACACAAATATTTCTATCTTTTCTATAATTGAAATCAAATCCATATACATAAATCAAGATTATATTTGTACACGAAATAAGGGTGTACTTGATTCTCTGAAATGGAGCATAATTACCGTCTTGCCAGTAATACCTCTGTCAGCAAGTCTTTCCATATTATCACATAGAGATAAGTGTATTTCATTCAATGGTATTTCATCAGAGTTATTTAACTTAATATATGTTCGTTCATGGGGTTCATAGTATAATGCTGTACCACTTTCACGATTAGATATATCAAACCGAGGCACTTGATACAATATCTTCGATGGCCGTGCTGTTCCAGAGTTAAATGATTTTTGAGTAAAATTATCCAATCTAACAAATACACTTGTCATATCCATTAAATTAGGAATTACATCAGATGTATATATTTGAGATGCTTCACCAATTGTTCCAGATAAAATTGCTCTTGAATGTCCTAATCGAGATTGCATATTTGCTCTTGATGTATCTCTATATGATGGTTCACCATTACCGAGTATAACAACATAATTATAACTATCATAAAATGATTGAGTAGCATCTGCTGCTATAGGAACATATGTATTATCAGTTGAGTTCATAATATACATATATCGTGTATCGACTTCTAAAGCATTTCGTCCCACACCATTCACAATTTGTCTTACATACCATGAACCTAATTGATTATCAATATTTAATGTAGTACCATTATATGCCATTCGTCTGCCATCATATTTATCAATAGTTACATTTTGACCATTTTTTTCTAACATAATCTTTGGTACCATACACCAAGTTGTAATTCCAGATGGTTTTGGATGATTGATAGCAACTCCCGAATTTGCTATAGCATATGTATATGAAGTTAAAGTGTAAGGTGTATCAGCAACAACATTACCACCAGCACCTCCGGAACTTGATTCTAATTCGATCTTAATTTCTTCACCATCAACAATGAATCTTAATCTATCAAAATTACCCCAGTTTCTCGAAAGATTGTATCCACGAGTTCCACTTTGTACTAAACCTTCAGCACCATCAACTCTCCATTGTGTAGAAGAACTGAAAGGACTTCCTCCACCATCATCATAATATATAATTTCATCTAAAACTAAAGCATCGGATGGATCAGCATCAGGAAGTGTATTGGCAACACTGTGTCCTACACGTAAGAAATATTCTCCATTAGTGGTTATTTGAACTCCAGCAACAACATAATCATAAAACTCATCAATATCATCCATAGAACCGATATCTTTGTTAAAATAACCAACTGATCCGAAATCATTATCTGTTCCTCTAGACAATCCAATTGCCCATCCATTAGTAATTCCACCACCACCACCTATCAATCCAGTTAAATCGATTTCGAATACACCTTTCAAATGAGAAATAGGATCACGATTTATCCAGCAATAATTATAATTGCCCAAATCATCGTCTGCATCAGCAGTACATAATACTTTCATTTTATTGTTATTTGTAGCATCAATTTCAACTGCTAATTGTGGAGCATCACCATAAGCAGATTCTAAAAATTTCCAATTTGTATCATCAGATGTTAAACCAATTGTTGATGGATCTTCTGGATCATAATTTCCATTATCAGAACCATCAAGTAAAGCATAATTCATGTCAAAAGCACTGAACTCTGCTCCACTATGACCACCTAGTCGTCTAACTTGAGCAAACGTCCCATCTGCTGCCCAATCAGCATCTGGATGAGGGAAACCAATCCTCATAGCATCCGATAATTTTTCAACATATTGACTTATATTATAGTAACTTGTTTTAGTATCAATATTAATACTAGCAGGGGAACACATTATAGGAAAACTAGTAGTTCGTTCAATACTTGAGGGTTCATTTGCTGTATCAGTTCTTTCACCGAAATATTGAAAAAATATATCTGAAGGAGATATAGGTATCAGACTATCCTTATTTAGTTTGACCGACTGGACAGCAACTTCAGAGTTCTTTGGTAAAAATATAGGATTTGTTAAATGATTACGAAACCTATATGGTGCTTGATCTAAACTTGTTCTATCATATAGATTGACTTCTTCTTTGTTATTGGAGCAAATCACGAGACTCATTTTATATTATTACATATATAATAATTTTGAGAAATAAAAAATAAAATTTGAAAAAAAATATACTTGAATAAATATATACTATATATTATAAAATGCCTCCAAAGATTGTGCCAAAGAGTCATATGACTACACAGTTTCCAGCAGACATGGTTGTAAAACCAAAAACAAAAATGAAAGAAACAGATATATTTGAACGTCAAGCAAGGCACAAGAGAAATGCTGAACGTCGAAAAGAACAAAGTCTACAAGCATTAGAGATTGTACGACAACGTGCAGAAAGTTATCCTAAAAAAAATAAGGGAAGAAAAAAACATAAAGATGAATTATAAATAAACAAATAGAATAAAATGATAGTGGGTAAAATTGAAAAGTAAGTGGGTAAAATCCAAAAGTAAGTGGGTAAAATCAAGAGTAAGTGGGTAACTTTTTTTACCCACTTACTTTTTTTTCAACTTTTTTTTTATTTCTTTAATATTCTATTACCAGTTACAGTGTGTTTTTATACATTTCTAATATATGTATATTAAAAGTAAGTGGGTAAGTGGGTAAAGTGGGTAACTTTAACATTTGAGTAAAAATTATTTTGAGATTTGATATTAAATATTATGAAGTAAAATAGTTACCCACTACTCACTTACTCACTTCATTCTCTTCAAATGTAAAATATTCATTTTTGTAAAATTGATTGAAATGTCGTTTCATTCTATCTAATTCATATAATCGTATTCTAGGTGGATTTAATCTATTAGCAGACATCAGTTTTATATCTGGAAATATCTTTTTAATCTGTCTAATGAAATGTACATTGTTTAATTTTGGTTTATATCCATATGATTGTTTTGAGTATGCACTAAATAGTTCAGATTTAGGTAATGTATAATTCACCTTAGATAATTCATCCCACGAATAATCACAACAACCTTCACCAGTAAACCAGTTTTCCGTCAATGCTTGTAACCAGAAATCAAACTCACTACCCAATGAAAACTCTTTGATACCTTGCTCTCGTTTAGTGGTTTTGAACTTAGTGGGATCGAAATCGGATATATCACGATTCATGAAATAATTGAAGAGTTTTTGTGGATCTACATTCAAAACACCATCTATTAAACGACTATCCATTTTTTGTTCTTTAATATCAAGTACATAGTATCTACGATTATTTTTTCCAATTTCAATAGGATTTTCATCATTACTAAATATGATAACATTAGAATAATTATCAATCAAATATGATTTAATATTCTTTTGATTAATAGTCATTGTATTTTCAGTTACCAATGCTTTTAATATTCCAGTTTGTGATTTCCTTCCTGCCCACGTGCATTCATTTAGATTGATTAACAATCTCCCTTCTGCTTGTGGATTAAAATTACCCACTATACTATTTATATCTGCCGTGGAATAATACATTTTATCCATAATCTTGCTATGTACATTCATAGCAATATTTTTACCATTACCTTCTGTTTCACTTGGAATAACAATAGCAACATCAGTTCTCTTATATGGTTTTTGATAAATATGAGCAAACCAATTCAATATGTACTCACTTACCTCACTATCTCCATTTGCCCATACATCATGGATATGAAATAAATATGCTTCAATATCTGTATAATCTGTATCATCTGTCAATTGATATTGAAATCCCTTATATAAATTAAAATACAATGGATCCTGTTTCATACTTGGATCAAACTTTAATCCAATAATATCACGACGATTGATATTTTTTAACCATACATTAAATGGATTATATGTTGTTGATGTTGTTACTTTTCCATCAGTGTTATATACTGTAAATGTATATTTAGCATATTCATCAACTAAATCTTTCTTACAATACATAAAATGTGTATCGTGATCTAATTGTATATATTCATTCTTTTTGGTATGCATTAATTCCAGGTTCATATTTTCAATTAAACATTCTTCACCTTGTAAAAACCATTCTTCATATCGGTTTGTACTTGTCTTTGTAATAATTTTATGCTCTTCTGGATTATCTAGTTTCAACCAATGAAATATAGATGCTATGGTTAATCCATTATCTTGTGGAGTAAATGTCATCCATTTATTATAACATGCCATCTCCTCATATTTATCAGGGTCTTGTTTGCTAAACTCTTCCCATATTTTTAATGTTTTATTATTTAGATTATCACCATTATTGTACAATGCCATACCAACATTTAACCAATCTGAATAATTATCAGAACGTTGTTTATCTAATTTTAAAATTGCTAATTTAACTTTTTCATAGTCTCTTTCACTAAATCCTGGTTTCTCCGGTTTAATCACACCCCATTCATCGTCATCATCATTTGTATTAGATTCCGTTTCATCAGCACTTTGTACAGGAGTTATTGGTGGAGATTTTTTAACATTCATTTTATCTACTTGAAAATATTGAGATAATATGTTCCATTCAAAACATGGAATATTATCAATGGTTCCATTAGATATACGATTATCTCTTTCCCATATATTATTTTTTTTAATTAAATCCATATCAAACTCATCATTGATATATACTCTTTGTTGATTGGTATATTCAATCATATCTTGAATATAAATATAATAATGATATCCTTTGTATGTTTCAACACATAAGGTATTATGGCTATCCAATAGTTCTTTTAATTTACATCCACTTAATTGTTTTGTATCAAAATCGATAACATATAAATCTGGTATATATTTAACATACAAGGACAATGTATTTCCTGTCCCCTTATCTGTTTGAATGTCTCCCAATGACATATTGTTTCGTTCTCCAAACTTATATGTTTTATTACCTCCTTCATCATAATGGCACGTTATACGTCTATAATAGTTGTTTTTATGTCGTTCGTTTAATTGTTCAAAAAGATCAACTATTTTCATTGATTTTATATTAACATCAGATATATTTTTTTCTGATGATTGAACTTTGTTTTTTTGGATGAGTTGGCAATCCGGTTCTGCAATATTAAATCTACGAGACCCAAGTGTTTCATTTTTTAAATTATATAGTGGTTCTCCAGTCTGTTTATGTACAAACCGTTTATCTACAATGTATTCTATTCCTTGATATATTACACAATCTTTGATGTCGAACATATTTATTACTGTTTTATGTCTATAATAGTTCTCAAATTTATTTTTATCTATATCTATATATATTGATGTTGTTTTGTCTTTATATATATTTTTGTCTATTCTCATATATATATACATAAGAAAAAAATTTCACGAAAATTACAAAAAAATCTTAAGAGTTTTTAAAAAAAAGTTTAAAATCGTCGATATTTAATTTTGCACTTGAATATTTGCTCCCTCAATCGAAACGGTTTTGATATGAGAGATGAAATGTTTCCACAACTTATTCTTCTGTGGTTGAGTAGTTTCTTCATAACGGCAAACAAGTCTAATGTCTTCACCAATACCATTAAAAATTGTATTTGGGTCTAAAGTGAGTGCCCTTGCTACACAGAAATTAGATTTAAACTGAGCAAACGATCGAGGAACAACTCCATGAGATTGCATCAATCCTTTCTCTAATTCCGAAATGTGTTCCATATTCATACCCTTATCTCTGCTTGACGATTTGTTAGTATTTACCTTACGTGAGGGTTGGGTTTTGCCGGAGACAATGTAATTGTAAGATGAAAGGAAATCTCCGATTCCTGATACACCACTTCTATCAGAATGATTAGTAATAGCATGATCTTGACTAGAAGGATTAAACTCCAATTGATCAATGATATATGTACCATTAGAATCACAATTTTCTTTAATAGTATATACTTTTTCATTATCGGTAGGTACCGAAACGATGCTACGTGCCTTAGCATGTTCACAACTGATTGGCATAGACGTTTGTAGTTCACCTTTCGTAGCACTTGTAAGTACACAAGCAACCGATGGAATATCATATAAGATTTGCCCACCAGATTTCATCTTTTTCATCATTGATTGTTCATAACCATCAACCTCTAATTGTCTAACAACAAGACGAACATTAGAAAGTTCATAAGTTGGAGTCAAAGTATCTGGATGTTGAATGACAACCCATTCCGGAGCAGTCAATGTAGTTGATTCAATATCAACATCAGGAGCACACGAATTAACATTATATTTGATAGGATAATCTGGATCACCTCCTGCTTCAATACTAGTAACAACAAGATCAGGTGTGAATGTAGCAGTGGTATTTGATGTTAAATCATACAAGGCAAGTCTTTGACCAACTTGAAATGGTGAATGCTGTGGATCGAGTTGTGAGTTCCATTTTTGTGTCCAGAAAGCATTAACAGATGCTGACCCAATGCTTCCAACAGTAATGTCCAATGCACCATCACCAGCACCAATATCAGTAGCATCTGGAACAAGAGTATCACCAACATCATAATCAATACCGCCTTGATTAATATCAGCAACTGTAATAATACCACCGGCAACTGTGATATCTAATGTACATCCCGTTCCTGAACCATCACTGGTAGTAGCAACATTTGTAAATGTACCATTATTATATGTAGTGCCACCAGCATCAATAGATGAGGAGGCAACAGCAGTGGTTCCTCCCCATCCAAGACCCCCAGTGCTTACACCATAAAATACCGGATTCAATGCTGTTCTACGATGCCTGGCCGTGCCATCAAGCACACGGAAAACCTTAGCATAGGATTCACATGTCAGTTCCAAGTATGTCCCCTGCATAAGTAGGTTTGGCACTGCCTTCGTATTTTGCTGGAAAAGTCCGGTATGTATTGGAATAGACACACTTGCTTTAATAAAAGGACTTGCTGATGTAATTGTAGTTGTAGGATCTACATCTTTATTTGCTTGTTCAATGTATGGTGAATACATGTGATTGTTTTGAACTGATTTGCTTGTACCGAATGTACCACGAGAACTGGGCATCCATTCTCCACAACCCTCGACGACGGCACGTCTGCTCCTGATGGATTCGTTTGTATCGTATGAATATTTTACACTACACCAAGTTGAGTAATGATCCAAAGTTTCAAGAATTTGAGTCCGATTCCCAGCATACACGGTACATTTGGAGAAAAGTCCATTAGCACCAGTGATGGCATCAAGTACTACTTTAGTAGGAGTATCTCCAGTTTGTTTAATAAGAACATCAAAGTTCAATGTAGTATCTTTACCTGAATAAAGACTTACACTAGGAGGGATGAATATTCCAATCACTTGATTTTCAGCAAATTGATCAGATCCCTCACACTTGATTTCGATATCAGTTTGTTTGATATTTACTTTATCACCGACAGAAAAGTATGTTCCACTCATTTTTATACTATTTACATATAAAAAAATTATAAAAAAATAAAATTAAAAAAAAATATAGACTAAAAAAATCTCCATCCAGTTATTTCATCTTCACGTTCAAGATCACGTTTTACTTTCTCTTTAACAATATAAGTATTTTTGATATAATGAATTTCATTCTTTAACAATTGTATATCTGCTTCAACGGATTTTAATATTACTATTATTTCGTTTAACACATCACGGTTCTTTTTATGTTCGGAACTCTTTTCCATTATATATAATATAAATTATATTTTTTCACAATGGAAAAAAAAATTATAATATTATAATATAATCATGGATACATCTTTAGACTTGAAGACCCCACGAACAATGCCTCCAGATGAACTCATAACAAAATGGACTAATGAAATAGAGCATTTATTAAAAGAGTGGTCAGAAGTTGCCCATTGCTATTCATATCTTCATGCACATTCAGAAAGAAAATATAAAAGAAAATATCATTCATTCAGTATACCTATTATTGTATTATCGACATTAACCGGTACAGCAAATTTTGCTGGTGATTCATATATTCCAGAGTCATTTCAAAAATCATATAGAGCAATTATTGGTTCATTTAATATTCTATGTGGTGTATTGGGAACATTACTTTCATTTCTCAAGTACAATGAGGCACTTGAATCTCATAGAATAAGTCAAGTAGCATGGAGCAAGTTTGCTAGGAACATTGCCATTGAATTAGCATTGAAAGATGAAAAACGAAAGAACCCTCGTGACTTTTTAAAAGTATCTCGTGCTGAGTTCGATCGTTTAATTGAATCATCACCAAATATAGATCGTGATATAATTAAAATGTTTAATCGTAAGTTTGAAACTAAATATCCGAACGTATGTAAACCTATCATTGTAAATGGATTACGAGAAGTAGTAATATATAATAGTGATGAAGATATGAGACAATCTACTCAATCTGTATCTGAACCAGAACCAGAACCAGAACCTGTTTCCAAGTAAGATTTTACATCGAAACCACCGTCATATAATATACTTACTTTATCACTGTATTTTTCGATAAATAATTCTACACGATTGGTTCTTTTGTAATAATAAAATAATCCTTTTGCTTTATTAAACTCTTGATTTTTTTTATAATTGTTTTTTTTAACATCACGATAATGTGCATCGTAATGTGCCTTTGCTCTCATTCTATTTTCTAATTTAAACTCTGGTTTATCCTTTTTCCTTTCATACTTTTTACGGTCTCTTTCACGAGACCGCTTGTACAATTCAACAATGTGATTGATTTTTTGTTCATTGTAAATGTCAGACATTTTATCTATTATATAATATATAATATTTTATTTTTAAATATATTCTTGAATATATAAATTTGGTAAGGTGATAAATCAGTTCAAAGGCAAATTGAACCGATGCCAAGAATACTATTAAGAGTGTGTATACCCACATATATATTATATTCAAATTTTATTTTTAATATATAATTATTTTTTTTGTAATTTTTTTAACTTAAAAAAAAATCTTGAGTATTATTAAAATGGAAGTAAAAAATCTAAAAGAAACAATAAGTGAATCTAAACCTAATGTTAAACCATCAACGGTTAAAATGTATGAGAGCAACCTTGAAAAACTAAAGAAGTTGTTTGGTACAGATGACTTTGATTTCTTAAAAAATGTGGACGATGTTATGAAAAAGATTGAAGGTAGACATTATACTACAATTCGTAACTATTTAAACAGCATAATTATTTTACTACAAGCATTAAATAGTGATGATAAATATTCACAACTATTAAAAAAATATACCAATATCCGTGATGACTTAAATCAACAATATGAAGATGAACAAGCAACTGGAAAAATATCTGAAAAGCAATCTCCTAATTTTATAGAGTACAGTGAACTTGTCGATATGGTAAACAAGATGGGGTCTGATCTTCGAGGTTTTAAGAAAAAAAAATTAACACCCAAAGAAAAAATGCTGTTGCAGATATACATGATATATCAAATACATATACGATTGCCTATGAGAAATGATTTAGCAGAGATGGAAGCAATTACAAAAAGAGAATATAATAATCTTAAGCAATCTGATAAAGAAAGTAAAAACTATCTAGTTGTAGAACACGGCAAAATGTTTATGGTATTAAATAAATTTAAAACATCATCTAAATATGAAGAACTACGATTTGATGTACCAAAAGACTTAGAACGTTTGTTGAGATCGTATTTGAAGATTAATGGAATGGGTGTATTGTTTCGATCTGGAACTGGAAAACCACTATCAAGAAATCAAATCTCACAGCAACTTATAAAATATTCAAAACGATATATTGGCAAATCTATCTCCACCACCATCTTAAGAAAAATCATATTATCTCATAAATTTGGTAATATGAAAAAAGAACAAGAAGAGATGACTGATATAACTGGCCATTCAGTTGAAACAATGAATAAGTCATATATTAAAACAAAATAATTAATCAAACGACACACTATATTTTCCGTGTTGCACTTTAAAATAAAAATATCCACGATCCTTTAATTTTTGTTTAATCTCTAATTCACGTTGTACATGTAAAGGCACAACAACTCGTAATTCACGTGGACGATTAGGATATTGATTTAAATCTCTTATACATTTTCTTACTGAAGGTATTATACCATATAATCGGATATAATCTGCTTCCTTGTACAACTCTTGTATATCTCGATATGTAGTTGCTTCTATTCTGTAATTGTTTCGACAAAAATGTTTAATCTTTTTACATAAATGAATAATACGATTTTTTTCACGAATCGGCAACAGTTTATTTGGATTTGGGTTTGATAAATAATGTTTTAATTCTATGACATTAGTAAATGGTAATTCAATTGATGGTTCAATGTTGTCTAAATATTTTAATGTTTCCAAAAATCTAACAGATAGTTCCACTTTCTTATATTGCTTTGGATTCACAATATCTATCTTTAACAATTTAATCATTTTACATATTTCATTTTTACTATGAGATTTATGTATGATCATATTTATTATATAAGAGAAAAAAATTTAAATATTAGAACTTGTTTTTTCGATGTCGATATTTTGTTATGATATATCCTGTTTCATCATCTTCAACAATTCTTTTACATTTCATTAATGCTAATAATACTCCTGTAAAAATATCATGGTCTGTTTTAGTCACACGTTTTCCATTGGTTCTTCTTTGATAAAATAAATTTAAATAATTCGTAAAGGTGATAATGCATTGTGATAGACTTTGACCTTTTCTTAATCCTTCAAGTACAATTCGATCACCACGATTTAATATCTTGTGAATACCAGCATCATCTGTGATATATTTAGATAATAAATGTCCTTTATAGTGAAATGTTATGTATTTTTTTGTCTTCATACTATATATATTATTATAATTACAAGTTTTTAAACCTTTAAATATTGAATTATACCGCTTTTACACTTAAAAACATAATAAAATAATTATTTTATGTTATTTTTTAAGTATTAAATGACATAATAAGAGATTTAAAGGGTTTATTTCTATATTTTTTATATATTTAAAAAGATATTTTTAATATATACCATAATATACTATGCCTAAACGAAAACATGATTATGCTGAAAACATATTCGAAAGCATCGAGTATGAATTGTTTTGTAGAAATCAAGCATTAGAGGATGATAATTCAGAATTACTAAAGATAATCATTATATTTATGAATAATCTTAAGAATGCAAACACAAAGGAAACACTTGATATATTAAATGATTTTACATCGAGTGAATTGTACAAACATTATGTAGACAAGAAAATATGTAAACTTCCAGATAATGATGATTCAGATTATGATCCGAATCTAGATACAAGTGAGAGTGAAAGTGAATGTGAAGATGATTTGGGATATGAAGGTGAAGAACTTGAAGTTGAAGAAACTAAAGAAGGATTTTGCCAGATTGTTTAAATCTCGAAAATTTTTTTCTTTTGTATAATATAATGGGTAATTACAACAAAGCATACATTTATGGAATCAAGTGTAACAAGACAAAAGGATTATATATCGGTTCATCTATTGAACCCATACAAACACGACTAACGAAACATATAACAGATTTAAGAGGTTATTTAGGAATCAATCCAAGACCAAGATGTTATAGAAGTTCATTTGAAGTATTAATGAATAATGATTATGAAATGTTTAAGATATGTGATGTACCTTGTGAATCAAAAGAAGAACTTGAAATAGTTGAATCACTATACATAAATAATAACGTGTGTGTCAATAAAAGATTACCACGTAAATTAAAGAATGATGAATTAGTTCAAAAGATGATTAATAATCATTTTAAAATATAATTTATTTAGAAATATCCTTGTGTGCTTTTGCAACACTCATTCCTTTTCTCATCCTCCCCATCATCTTCATTCTATGACTTTTCATTTCACTTTTACTCATTCCACCTTTTTCCATCTTATCCATATGTTTATTTAAATCTGCTTTTTGTTTATCAGTCATTTTACCAGATGATCGTTTTGGTTTCTCTTCCATAGGTTTCTCATCATAATGTCCAGGCATATTTATAATAATCTATATTATTTTTTTTCATTTAACATTTTTTTAAAATCTTCAAGAATATCATATTTTTGTATATTATCTGCCTTTGTTATTTTGTAGATTACACAAGACCCTTCATCCAATAATGATAATGTACCATCTGGATCTGTTATCATCGTTGTAATTGAACTAAACTTCATAGGTGCTGTTATCGTGTACACTTCACTACCCTCTAATTGTAAATAATCTTTTTCCGTATTTATTTGATTCACTATAGCACATACGGGTAATGACAAACCAGAGTTTAATCCACCAATATATTTTTGAGGTCTCATCAAATCAGACCGAATTGTCACATATGGATTTAAACTTACTCGAGGGAGACGGTCACCTTCAATCTTTATAGACTGTGCTGGTAAATTAATTGCTGGCATAAAAGTCCATGCTAATGTATCGGTGACAGCATTAAAACCATTTGGTTTATATGAATATGGATCAAGTAAATCTAACAACATCCCATATGGTAATTGTGTTGTGTACTGGGTTGCTCCAAACTCATTCACTACATAATCATTTACATTTGTATTGAAAAAATTAGCATTTGTTGTTGGATTATATAAACTATTTACATTACGATTATCAATTCTTGCTAATGAATTATTATTGGATGATATTTCCTTAGGATTAAATTGTTCGTATGTAAATCCAAGTATTCCGAGTAATGATTGATTCCATATTTGTGTTTGTGATACAGGATATTTTGTGGTATCTATTTTTGCAGTTTTACCAAAATTAATAGCACATCCAGTTTTACTATCATATAATACCCAAGTTGATAAATTAGGATTCATAGGTTCAAAATCAACTCGACCTCGTGTTGTACCTTGACTTGAACTGTCTAATTCACCATTTTGTTTAATATAAGGAACCATTTCAGCACACCAAGACCATTTATATGTTCTTGGATTTATTTTTATCACCTCATCTCCAGCATTGTCATTAATTGGAATTGTTTCAGTAGGAGTAGCATCACTATTTGTAAAGTTGGTCGATCCAGCATCAAACTTATTCCCTACAGTTTCGGGTCTATGTAAATATTCCCATCCAAACTTATTTGATACAGTATCATATTGTAATGCTAAATCATTTGCTCCTAAATATGATGTATCTATTCTTATATTATTCAGACTTGGTTGATCTAACTCTCCTTCATTATTTGTTAAAAATCCTTTTTGATTCATTGATGTAGGAGCAAATGTACCATCATAATTTTGTCTGCTGAATGGCATACCAGTTGTACCGGTCATTACCACATTTCCCCAAGATGAAAAATGATAATCCCATCCTATCATTGTATAATTACTAGCAGTTAAATCTGTTGAACGGCCATTGATTTTTGCTGGATCCCACGTAGATAGTTTTTCAGGATCACTTGGTGCTGGATTGGTGAAAGGTTGCATACCACCTCGTAAATTAAATATTTCTGGTCTCAATCCATTTACTAATTCTGGGTGTAATACAATATAATAATCACTTCTCGATCCATTACTAATCAATTCTCTTGTAGCAAATCCATATGATAAACGACTTGTATCATCCCCACCAGTATCTATATTCCTATATGTTTTATCATATTTAAAAAAGAATGCTGTTGCTCTATGGTCTGTATCAAAGGTTCTCATAGCATCATGTATTTCTCCATTTGTATATGTCATTTGTAAAAATCCATCATCACCTAAAATATTGAATCGATTGCCACCAGTATAAGCACTACCATCACCATTATTTATATTGAAACGATTAATATGTAAAAACCTTGAATTATCTATAGTTGCTGGTTCACCCCATGCTAAATCTCCATAAGTGTTGATTGATCCATCAGCATTAAATGTAATATTTGGATAATAAGCATTTGTAAATGGACGATTATGTTCAATGCCTTTTGATTCATCATAAAATAATTCTGGGTGCTGTGCTTGTACATCAAACAGTTCACTTAATTTTCTTAAATTATCCTCTGTATATAACCATCCAGTTTGAATAGGATCAGTCCAATTATTTAGTAATCGTGGATTATAATCGATATCATTCCATATATAATTACCAATTCCAAATCCGGCATTATCACTTGGATCTCTTGGATCTTCTGGTGGAGTTGCTGATTGTTGTTCCGGTGTGCCCACAAATCCATACCAATTATTTATTTTCGTCCCTGCAATATATAGATCGGGTCTCTTTATCATTACGTGATGAAAACTCCTCCACCATTCGAAACCGAGTTTGTCATTAGGTTCTTCTTCACCTAATTCTACATCAAAATAATTCCTATAATTCGTTAAATTATATCCAAAATCAGCACACATAATCGGTTCATAATATCCTGTTTTAATAGCAGTTGTATATTCAAACTGTGCTTCACGATCATAAATATATGGACTTCCATTTTCTTGTGATTGTAATTGAGTTGTTACTTGTTCACTTATAGATTGAGGTGTACTGTATCCAGTATCAACAGTTACATGATTTAATTTAGTTCTTTGTAAATAATTAAATAATGCCGGACTTCTCAATTTATTTCTTAGATATTTTACAGGGAATCCATCTGGTAAATTGCCAGTATCAGCAGCAAACCACGTTTTAGCATTTACTAGTTCACCATTTCCAGTTCCATCTATAAAAACATAATTTGGAACCATTTCTGGTGTTTGTCCTGTTTCCGTATTCTCAACAGGTTCTTCTGGGTATATCATCCAGTCATACTCTCTTTCAAACAAAAAATATCTAGAATTATCATTTTTAGGTTTTAATTCATTGTATTCTTGTGCACTTGATCTTAAATTATCAGGATGTTGTACATCAACATATACTTCAAAATCTGCCTTCGTATCTGGTTCTGGATGTGTTGCTGTTCCACTATATGTGGTTGCTTGAGCAACATATCCATAATCTTCACGTAAAAACATATTCTTATAGTTATCAAATCCAAATAAACCACGTCCTGTATAATAACTATCATCTGGACTATATCGTGTGATTCCACTTATTTTTCCTTTTTTATATAACACTACACCAGAATGAATCACACTATAATCCATATCAAAATTAGGTCTACAAAAATATGTTTTGGGAATATTAAGTAATTGATTATCACTTAATTCACTATCTGGCAAATCTCCTACACTCCTTAAATAATTACGTGGTTGAAAACAATAACATTCACCATTGCTATTTTTATATAACTGGGTTTCCAAGTACATCTCATTATCACGTATACCTTTGGAAACACTTTCATTAAATATTTGACGAAATGCTACATGTGTTTGAGTAATGTGTTGTTCTGTAAAATTGTTTTGTACATCCGGATCAGTTGGATTTGTCTGTAATTCAGATGTTATATCACTTATAAAATTTACTTGAGGATAATGATTATTTAATGAATATTCGGTTGGTTGTTCTGTTGCTACACTTGTTCTATTGAAATCAACTTCAACACCTAAGGGTTGCCCTTTAAACTCAATTGAATTAGGGTCAGCACTTCCACGTTTATTTATAAATGCCGATTTAACTTCAACAGTATCTCCAACATCTAAACTAACAACATCACCCATTCTATTTGTAAATATTGCATTGTTATCATCAGTTGTTCCTTTTTGAGTAGATTGTAATCGGTTACACTCCAATAATGTAATATTAGGGAAACTCATATTATTATTATATATACTATATATTTATTTGTCGTATTTAAAAAGCAAAAATTAAACACGAAAAAATGAAAAAACCAAAGTAGTGAGTAAGTGAGTAGTGGGTAACTATTTTACTCGTTAAATATTCCATATGAGATTATGAATATAATTTTACTCAAATGTTAATTATACCCACTTTACCCACTTACCCACTTACTTTAACAAAATATATAATAAAAATGTAAAAAAATATAGTTAAAATGTTGAAAAATGATAGTGGGTAACTTTTTTTACCCACTTACTTTTGGATTTTACCCACTTACTCTCTATTTTACCCACTTACTTTTTGATGAGTTTTAATTTGAATCGTCGTACATAATCATTAATGGATTGTTTCAATGTAGGTCGATTCCATAATATGTACCGACTTAATGAACCAGCAGTCATATAATCATTCCAATTCTCACGTGGTTTATGTCTATCTAAATATCGTTGCTTTCGTTTATCATCTCCATGAATTGTATAATCACTCATTCCCTTTGATCCAAAATGCACAGTTTTAACACGTTTGCCATTATCTGTAAAAATTGCCATTAACTTTTTAGTTTTTCGTGTAGATGGTTTTATCTCAACAGACATCATATTATAATATACATTATATTATTTTTCGACTTTAGAAAAATCAACATTATA
>CAACVD010000385.1_pt1 | contig 21420 bp, 22 predicted proteins | sample 2381771 | NCBI WGS metagenome assembly CAACVD01 (sample SAMEA5211965, study PRJEB30684) | marine metagenome | biome: Marine; feature: Epipelagic; material: Water | collected 2015-10-15 | depth 15 m | reverse complement strand
GATGGTACTGGCAGATGAGAGCATCATATATCACGTACATGTGGAGGAAGGGGAAAAAATAAAGAGAGAGACATTATGATGCCTCTCGTCTAACTAATACCCGTCACTACAGGACAGCCCTGCAGCACTAATAATCTAGCCTACTTTACCATGCTGTTGCGCTTGTATTTTGCGCTCTATTTCTATCTCTTGTATTTTCATCTGGATAGGTTCGAGTAATTGCAGAAGCTTCTCCTGTCCTCTCTCCAGAGATTCGATTCGAGACGAGAATGATTCTATCAATTGTGTCCTGTCCTGGTTGAGTTGTGATATCACAGACTCGAATTTACCTCGTATCAGGTCTTCTTGTGTTCGTGCCTCTGTGCGAATCTCTCGCATCTCGTCTCTCTGCTCTTTGTTGGTTTTTCTCTGATCCCAGTATTGATACAATAAAAATCCTACAAAAGGGGCATTGGTTGCTAGGTCTAGCCATATCTGAGTTACCGTAGTCTGGTCCATTCTATAATCCTATTAAGGTATAAGTGAAGGTCTCGTAGCCTAGTCTCTCCCTTTGAATATAGCATAATTCTAGCATTCTTTCGAAATCTCTTACATCTTGCCAGACTTGACACCCAGCACTCCAGACCCCTACTTCTGCAGTAACTCCGTCATTTTTGAGGCTGGCACGATGGATGTTAATTCCGAAATATCCAGTATCTTCTTTCCCATCGTAGTCCAGCTCTCCATCCATGTCTGGGTCTCTGATAACAGTAACAGCAGCATTACGTTGTACCAGAGCCTCATATCCTGTCTGTCCGTGTGGACCAAGTATATAACCTCCACGAATCTGCTGGGGACACTTGAGTATTGCTACTCCATCTTTACGATAGTTCTTATGAGCGAGATAGTATTTGCCTGGTTCTGTTGTGGCTGGCCCATACTCGTCTACCCAGAATCCTCTCTCTCTGTAAATAATGTGTATCTCATCATCGAACAGATTCGCCTGCTGGCTGGACATGTTGCGCACGCCAATAATATTAAGGTCAAAGTCTTTATCCTCGAAGACTTTGTAGCCTAGTCTCTTCACCTCTCGGATGATAAGTGGCTCTTCTCTTGATACTCTCTTCTGCATGTCTGCTCCTATGTTGCTCTGTCTAGATGTATGGGACTATCATCGATCATCAGTGTAAAAATCCAGTTCGTGACATCCCAACTTTTCCCCACTATTGTACAATTTTGTCCATCTAAATATAGAGCTGTACTTGTGATGGTAATAATGTCTCCCAGTTGCAGCCATCCATACTCGATATCAGCAGCGAATCGAATGTATCGAACTGGAAAAGAAGCACGTCTGATAAAGTCACCAGCGAATCTGCCTGCTGTCCTGGGGTCATAGATAAAAAATGCATCGAAGGTCTGCTGAGATATGCCATAGCGATTCGAACTGCTCATGGAATATAGATTCTTTTTGCTGTCCTCTTTGTCTCTGCCCTGGGGACCTACATACATGGTATGAAAAAAACTATCTTCTTGCGAGTTATATGCATAGTTTATTCTGCATGCGTTGTATATCTCGCTTGTATTGGTCTGGGTCTCTAGTGGTCCAACTTGCTGCCAGTCTCCATCGCCTGCATTGATTGATACAACAGACTGCACATGCTGCAGAGCTATGTACTGGGCAAGAATGGGACGTAGTCCCTTTGGTCCACTCCGAATCTCTATGGGCAAGAATGGCAGAATATGGTCTTCTAAGAATTGGGCAGTAGTCATGCCACTATCATTTATGAACCCAGCAAATTTATATTCGTTGAGTATCGGCGAGATGTTGGCGAATGCTCCGTGGTCTACTTCTACGCCTGTTCGACTCAATGCCCATCTACATATATCTCCCCCTCCCTCCAGTACTCCATCTCTGTAGGGAGAGCGTAATCCTCCTCCATTGGTCCAGGTTATCCAGAACTCAGAAGGATGGCTGGCATTATTCGAGAGACTTGTAGCCCCTGGATATAAGAAGCTCTCTCCCGTCAAGTCGATGAAGCTGTAGGGCTGCAGGTCTGTGTCTACTGCTGATTGTAATGTCTTCGTTATGGGTGTTTTTACATTGTCGCTAATCTGTACTGTTGTACCAGAGCATGCATGCCCAGCTACGATAAATTGCACATCATGAGCCGGAGAGCCTATATCATACGCTTTATTGTTGTAGGCTGGAGTCGCAAAAAGTTGCTGTGTATCACTGCCCTTTCTTGTCTGTCCTGCTTTGCCTATTACTACTGGGTAAAACTTGCCCAGAGCAGACTCGTCTGCATTGGGGTGCTTTCTCTCGTTAATCTCTGATGCTGCTCCAATAATAGGGACTTCTATATCATATGGCTTTTGCTCCACAGTAAAAGCAGCGAACGATACTGGCTCTTCTGGGTCTCCTATGATTGGCTCTTGTATGATGCCCTTGAGTAGCAGTACTGCTTTTGTACTGTATATCTGTCCCTCTTTGAGCAAAATATACGATAGTGTAGCAGCCACTCCCTCCAAAGTTCTGCCCCTTCGCCACTCCTGTATCATGTCCAGCCCATCAAAATAGACAGCACAGGAGAAGCTATTAGCCTGCACATCTAGCCCTATGATATCTGTCTGCTCTGAGAATGTAACCTCTGAGAGAGAACCCCCATACTCTATCCCCTCGAATGATACTGGCAGAGATGAGAAGCCATATATCTGCCCATTCCAGTCCAGAGATAGTAAAAAAACCATCTGTGCTCTGTCATAATCTGTCTGTGTGTACTGCATTATATTGTCTCTCTCAATGTAACAGTGCTCACTCTGTATACGTCTGATTCATTCTCGTCTCCCAGAACATGCTCGATAGTAATGTCGTCTTGTATTGTGCACAGCATTAGCTGGTTTCTTTGGTTGAGTAACTCGAAGGTTCGAACCGATACAGATACTTGAGGCAAATATACTACTGGACTTGTCTCCCCAGATAAGGTACGCAATAGTCCCAGCATCGTCGTAGGAGTGTCTGCAGGATTCGAGATGGGTTCTGCTCCTGATGCTGTTGTGCCAGTATAATAATCTGCAGATACACTCGCATCATATATATCAGACATGTCTATACCTTGAGTCCAGGCTACTCTCGCAATACGATAACCTCCATGTACATCTCTCACTCTTCGTACTGCGTCTTGTGTCTCTGATGCTAGTACTCCAGTTGTCTGGGTTATGGTTCTTCCATTGCTGTACTGCTGGGGTACTATGAGATTGCCTATGGTAAGATTGCCAATTTGGAAGTAACCTTCTGCTGTGTCCTGTGGCGATAATGTGAGACGTATCGCTGCTCCTGGAGTGGCAGATGCTAGATGCACAACGATAGCAAATTCTTTTGGTATCAAGCTTCCAGTGAATGTAGTGGGGTCTGTGTTTTTTACGTCTGAGAGTTGTAGCACTGCTCTCTTGCTGGTCGTTGTATTGGTGAGATACCCAGAGGTATTACTCTTTACTGTTCGCACAATACCAGAACCCATACTAACTCTGTATCCTTTGCACTCGTCTTGCTCTATATACTGTCCTGTGCTGCTCGTTACTGTGGACCTGATAGCCGCTCCCTGACGTTCAAAAGAGCCAGAGAACAAGGAAGTATTGTACGTCCCAGAGCCTAATGCAGTCCAACTCGCTGCCCCTACATCATAGACATGTAACTGTATGCTGTTAAAGTTAATGTTGCCCAGATATATCCCTATGCTGTTAATGCCTACATTAGTATTGGCATTGTTTTGCACAGTCTTGTCCCAGAAAAAAGCGTATTTATGGTCTGCTTTTGTGTCTGCTGATCTGTATGTCTGTCTGGGAGTGGGGGACGATGCATGAAAGATTCGTCTGAGTGGATACTGGCTATCCTGCTGTAATGTATAATGCTCTCCTTCGTATCCTGGCCCATCGAATGTAGATATTTTTGTGCCCCCAGTAAGGTATACATATTTCCCCTTGGGTGGGTATTGTCTAGCATTTAGCTGCTCTGGATTCTGTTGGGTACGTATCTGTCCTCCTGTCCTGCTGCCAAACGAATAATGGAACTCGAACCATTCTGTTTCTGTGTCTGAGCCTGCTCCTGATGTTGCAGTAACGTGTCCCCATCTAACATATTGATTCGAGGCAGAGCCAGAAGAGTCCAAAGAGCCGGATGCGACTTCTTGCCATCTTTTTTCCCCTGGTTTATCTGCGTTCTGTCTGACCCAGACTTTTATATTATTCGTGTCTACTGCTGCCAGTATCTCGAATGTCACAGTAGTATCAAAAGAGAGAGAGCCGATTGTACTGCTGCCCAGCTCGTCATATACAGTTATCCCTGTAGTGTTTATCCATATTGCTGCATCATTATTCGTGGTCTCTATGGTTATACCTCTACCAGAGAGAGCAGCCCCTTGAGATACTGATCTCAGTCTGGTCCTGAGTATTACGCCCTGGGCAGATGTACTCGTAAAAGCAGCAGAGCGTACAAACTTATTATTGCTGGGTGTGCTCGTAAATTTTGTAAATGTTGCATTCGCTACGATTGTTCCACCAGAGCCAAATGCAGTATAATGGGCAGTGCTATCTGGGCTGTCATATGCAACCCAATTATAATCCCATCCTCCATAATCGTAGCTATTAGGATAGTCCTTTACTGCTGGCATTGATACAGTAGTGTATCCTCCCAATGATAGTAGATGGATACCGTTTGTTCTTGTGTGGCTGGCTGTCCTGTAGTTGTGGAAAATCTTATTCACTCCTGTACTATTGCATGCAGCGATAACGGTAGGTCTGCTGGTCGAATCATCTATGTCATAAATCTGGCTGGCATCTACTCTGTTTGTACCTGGATTCCCTCCCAGATAATACCACTCTTCTGCATCATCACTCTGCAAAATGAAGAAGCGTTTGTCTGTGTCCACATCGAAAAAGGCAGCATATAGTCTCCCTGTACTATTGGTCCACAGTGCCATTTCTCCCTCTGTAAAATGTCCAGAGGTTAATCCTGCTGCGACTAGCTGATCAGTAATCTCTACAGGAGCAAAATTCTGTTTGGTATCTATCTGGATGGTGGCACTATCCATCTCCATTAGCTCTGCCTTACCAGTACCAGAGATGAATCCCAGTAAAAAAGTATTGTCTCTTACTACTAAGTCTGGGCGAAAGTACGCATTCTGTCCATTCGTTACAGCTACGAAAACAAAGGAGCAGCCATTATCTGTAGAGACATACTGCAGTATTACGTCTGTAGAAGCTGGGGTAGTGTTATGGGCTACTGCAGCAATAACCAGCAGAATCTCCCCTCTACTCTCTGCGATTCGAATTCTGTTTATCTCATCGAATCCAGTAGCCCCAGCACCAAATGCCCCAGATAAATCTATGTCTTCTGGCAGACATGTACTGCTCTGGATAAACCAGTTTTCCCCATTATCATAGCTTCGAGCAGATTGTAGATTCGCTACATTGTTGGCAGTATTCGAGCGCATAAACACAGCCAGAATACTATCATCTGAGAGCCTACATAGACCACCATATAGCACTGGACTGCTGCTGGTCTGGCTATATATTGTGGTGCTTGTTACTGTGCCATCCTTCGATATTTTTGCTGCTCGTATACGTCTCTCTAGTGAGATGCTCACATCAGAGAACTGATACAAAACTATTGTAGTTCCATCTCCATTATCTAAACAGTCCAGTATTACATTATTTGTAGTGAGTACTGTATTACCATCTATGATAGAGTCCCATCTGCTGATACTGTTTGCTGGGTTGAATCCATAAAAAGCAGTCTCGCTCGCTTCTCTCCAGACATATGATGCTCTGCCAATATGCCCAGCTATTTGAGTCTGCACTCTCAGATCTTCCGTGCTGGTAAAATCTCCTGCAGCAGTAAGACCCAAGTCATAATCTCCCCCAGGTTGAGGAGCTGCTGCTTGTGTACTCGCATTCGTAAAACTGGATTCACTGGACCATAGGTTATCTATGCTGATGTCTGCTGGTGCGATAAAACCTCTGAGAGTGGATGGTGTTTTGTCTGTGCCCATAATAACCTCTAATATTTTTGTCTCTGTGTGGGTTGCAGTCTGGAGAGAGCACTACCTCTCGTCCGTATTGCACTCCTATTATATCTGTCAAGATGCTTAAAGGGATTCATTACAATAACCTCTGGAGACATTTCTGCACCTTCCTGCAGTCTCTGTACTCCTGTCTCTCCTCCCAGCCTGCGTACTGTGGCTCTGTCCAGTACTGCTTCTCCAGTTAATACTGTTCTGCTCTGCTCATCTGGAGCAAGTGGCTGTACAACGCCCCCCATATGTAAGGGAGGTTTCTGGGCCAGAACAACACCAGTCTGTACTGCTGCGCTAGCTGTTATGGCTGCAATCGCTGCAGGAGCAAAAGGACCGAACTGAGCAGGAGCAGCAGCGATAGACTCTGCTGTTTTCATGGCTATGTTAGCAATAGATGCAGCCTGATTCGCTCGAAACAATACATTGATAAGGTCCTTATTCTTCTCTCCTGCATCTGTGGCAAGTTTGAGACCATTGCTGGCTATGCTAGATAAAGAGCCTAATGTAAGCTCTGCCAGAGCATTCTGCTGATCTACTCGTCGATTGAATCTGTCCTCTTCTTCTTTGTCTATCTCTGCTCGTCTGGCTCTCTCCTCTTCGTCTTGCTGCTTCTTGAGTTCTGCCAGTCTGATCAGTCTGTCCTTATCTACCTCTCGTCTCTCTGTGTCGAGTCTTGCAATTGTGCGTACTGCGTCTGCTTCGAGTTCTGCTACCTTTGCCAGTTCTTTTCTGCTCTTCGCTATCTCTATCGCCTTCTCTGCTTCTGCGATAATCAATGCTTCTTTGTCATGCAGTAGTTGTACCTCTCTTCGAGCTTCTGCATTTATTCGCTCTGCTCCTTCGAGTCTGGCTATCTGTCTGTTCTCCAGTCTGGTCTCTACCTGGTCCTGCTCTGATAGTAAGCCCTCATAAATCTGCTGTATCTGTGCGAGTCTCTCTGCTGCTCTGGCTCTCGCTTCTTCTTGCTGTCTCAGTTTTAAGAGTGCCTTCTGCTGCTCTGCATATTGCTGCGCTGCCTGTTTTGCTGCTGCCAAAGAATTCTGCTGCAGCGTATTGAATCCATCAATCTCATCTGTAAGTTTTCTCTGGCTAGAGAATAAGTCCTGATTTATCTGCTTGGCTTTTGCGAGTAGTTCATTTACTCTTTTCTCTGCTGCCTCTCGCTCTGATGAGCCTTTTATCATGTTCTTAGTTTGCGCTGCTAGTGCCAGAGCCTGATCTGTAGCTGCGTCTGCTTCTTCTTTCTTGAGTTTGCGAAACTCCTGGGCGAGCGTCTTCTGTCTCTCTAGTTGTTTGCTGGCATCTTCTTGTATCTTTGCACTCTCTTGCTCGATACGTAGGCTCTCTGCTTCTGCCTCTGTTATGTCTCCTCTCGCTACAGCTAGCTCCAGAGTGCTCTGATTCACTCTCTTTGTCATGTCTCCAAAGCTATCATCTATGGCTTTTGTCTGCTCTGCAATGCTCTGGAATGACTGCTCTAACTCTTTGGTCTTCTGGTCTGCTGCCTCTACAATTTTGTTGTATTCCTTCATCGCTGCAGAATGTTTTCTGCTGGCTGCTGTGGCAGAGTTGTATGCTGCAGTAAGTGCTACTGTAGCGAGAGTAAGAGCACCAGTAATCGGTCCTCCCTTGATAGCCTGCTCTGCTGCTGTGGCGAGTCCATCTGCTAACTCTAGGGCCTGCTTTGCTCCTTCGTCCAGATTGGGCATGAGTCTTTCTACTGCCAATGTAGCAGCCCCCATAGATGTCCCCAGTACTTCTGCACCTTCTGCGAGTTGATTTGTAGACTCTTCTGCATCTTCAAAAGATACTTTTATCTCTTGCGCTGCTGCTTTGGCTGCATTTCCTGCAGTATTAAAAGAGCCTTCTATGCTTTTGCCTGCACTCTGATAAGCTTTTGCTGTCTGCTTTGCTGCTGCTTTGTTTGCATCTGCTGCTTTCTTGGCTGCTCTCTGGGCTTTGTTGAACTCAGAAGATAACGCTCGGACCATGGCCTGAGCTTCTTTCTTTGTCATACCAGGTATTTGCTCAAGATTCTGCTGGAGTTGTTTTATATTGGCTTTGAGTGTTATCTCTACACTCTTATTTACGTCTGCCATATCTATCTCCTTTTTGCCTTTTTCATCATCTCATCCGCTATATCGTTAGCTAACTTTGTCCCTGCCTTCTTCACTGGCTTCCAGAGAAGCTCGTTACTTGTCCCAGTTCCATAAGCTAAATTATTGAGAGTGTATCTACCTGTTCGGATTGCCCAGGCATAGGGAGAAGTGTTACGCACAAAAGCAGTTATGCTGTCCTTCTCTACCAGTAGTCCTCTTTGTAGTTTATTCTTGCTGTCCTTGCTATTCTTTGAGATTCTTGGTTCTGCGTCTGTAGTAAATCTGCCCATATCCTGTAGAGATTCTGTTATCGCTATTGCGTCTCCTGTGCTCTTTCCTGGAGAGCGAGCTATGGCAAAATAAGTAGCTTCTTTCTTCTGCTCTGCTGTTCTGGGAGCTTCGACCCTTACTGGCCATTGTCTGTAGGCTTCTTCGTATATGTCTTCTATCTCATTTTCCATAATATGTTTAATGAGTGGAGAAGCATCAAGAAGCTGCTGCACCAGTCTCTCCATTTCTGGAGATACGTCTACTGCAGCATTACCTTGTCTAACAAATATCTTTGCCATACTTCTGCTCCTGTCTCTGTCTCATCTTCTGTATTTGTTTTCTAGTATATCTCTCTTTTCTCTCTTTTGCCTGCTTTGGTGTGTCATTAGATATACGATGATAAGCGAGTAGGATAATTTTTTCTTCTTTGGGCAGAGCATCGAACCAGAAGGGAGACTGTCCCCATTCTCTGCTGATATCCAGTGCTAATCTTTGGAGTTGTCCAGCTCTGCTTCGAGAAAAAAATCGGCTTCTTCTTCTACCTCGTCTTCTTTGGGTATCTGCTCTGCAAGATACTGTAATACCTTTGTCCCTACTTTCAAAATAGAAGATAGAGTCATGCCTGCACTGAGTAGTCTATCTAAACATATATGTCCATATTCGGATGGCTTATGTACAGATGGCCTATAGGCTGGTAGTCTGCTCTTCGCTACTGCTCCTATTGCTCCTGCACATATTCGAGTAAGTACAGCAATATCACCAGTAGCAGAAGTCCAGCTAGAGACAAACTCTAAACACGTGGCGAGATTGGGACACTGTGCTGATACAGTGCCCCACTTGGATAATTTGAGATGCATCGTAGTCTCCTATTTATATCTATGATGGTCCAGTATATGACAATGAGCCAAAAGAAACAAAGTTGATGGCGAGCGTAGAAGGGTCTCCCTCTGTATACACTACGTCACAGATACATTTCGTAATTGTGGCTGTATGGTCTGCATCGTCTCCCAGATCAGTACCTTCTACTGTGTACTCTATATCTATGCAGTACTCCTCTATTTGTGGAGTACCAGAAGCTCCTGTAGAGATGTTGCTGGCATAGTGTCCGGTCTTGTTTACAAAGTCCAGGACTGAGCCTGCTTGCGCTGAGTCTGTGAACTCACGAAGGAAAATAGAGAAGCTGCCTGATGCTGCTGGCTCTTCGTCTCCTCTTCGCACGTTTGTAATTGCATGTCTGTCTCGGATGATGACTTGCGCTGCTTTGGTGGGTGTGAATGTAAAGTTACCTTCTTCGTAGGCTACTTCTAAGGTCTCTGGAGACCCTGCTCCATCCTTAAGGGTGATTTTCCCATCACGTCTCATTTTTGGTACTGTTGAATAAGCCATTTCGCTCTCCTATGTAATTTGTATTGTGTGCATGCAAGAGAATAAAATCTCTGATATAAGGTATTCTTGGCTATCTGGAGAGTTGCGAGAGATACTAACAAGTCTCAACTCTATCCCCTTGCCATAGTTGGGATTCATAATTGTAGCTATAACATCTTGCTCTTTGTCCAGAGCGTTGCCATAATCTACTACTATATCGTGTGGTCTGATTCTGTACGCTATTTTTACACGTACATTGCTCTCTATGAGAGCTCCTACTACTCGTCTCTGTCTATCGTCTGAGGCATTACTATTCGATATGTCCACAGCAAAACCAAGATGAGCCAGAGTATTCTGACTTCTCCCAAAATACTGGGGGAGCATTCTTACTTCTCTGTATCCTGTGAGAGCATCGATTCTAGCAGCAATGGATCTGTGTACATCTTTGACAGAGACAGCCATCAGTATCTCCTTCGTCTATAATAATAATCACCTGGACGAGTGAGATAAATAGTGGGTTGTCCCCTGGTCCGCTTGTTTGCGTCGTCTGCTTCTCCATCGTGATCAGTGTCGTAGATGAAATTAATAGTATCAAACTCATCTCTATAGAGTTTGTAGTGCTCGTTTGCTAGGTCCAAGTATCTGCCATTGCTCTGCCCTAGAGAGCTATGGAAGTCTCGAAAGATAAGATAGAGGCTGAGATGCCTATGGCACTCGAAGAAGCTCTCTGGACTCATCATAAGATACTCGTATCCCATACCTTTATTTCTAATGCGTCTCAGTATCTGATACCATGCATCATCAATATACTGCTGATACGAAGTGAGAGTGCTGGGTCTCAAGTTATCGAGATCAGAATATGTAGCAGTCAAGTCGATATCAGAGACAACCGGATAGAGTCTTCTGCGGACTAGTGCTGCCATTCTGCGGAAAAGATACTGCTCACTATCTATAGTTAGTGTCCACTCCTGTACATACCCTTCTCCCAATGCCTCTGTATTTGCGAGTTGTTCTGCTGTGTGGGCATAGGATACAGTGCCATTGCCGTCTATATTGGCAGTAGCTCCTGTAAGCAGGTCTGCTCCGGTAGGCTTTATGAGAGTATACGTGGCTGCTGTGGGGACAAGCTGAGCACCAGACCGATAGACTTTTATCTCTGTGTTCTGGGCTTTGCCTCTCTCCAGCAATTCTACTGTGCGAATCTGGGCAGCATATGGAGTGGACGAAGACATAATTAACCCTTAATTACATCCCACCATGCAGCCCCATCAGAGACTACAAATACTGCTTGTCCTGCTGATAAGGTTGCGATAGTGTTCGCATCTTCGTCTTTCACTACAATGTTATGTGTAGAAGAAGCTCGATTCTTAATCCAGAATGAAGCTCCATTTTTGTAAGCAGCTAATATGCAGTCAAGACTACTAGTATTATTTCTAAGAATCTGATATTGGCTATCCGAATAAACTAAGGTCTTATTGGTTGTAATCGTCTCTGGATTTACGCCACCTTTTTGGACTATATGTCTGGGGACGTTGAATTCTGATTTATCTGTAAAGGCCATGTTATTGCTCCTTCTTTCTTTGGGATCGTTCTAATGCTCGCTCTACTATTCTTCGAGCTTGCGAGTGGGTTAATTTGGGATTCATTTGCTGGACTCTATTGGCTACTTTTGCCACAGCATCGAGTTTCTTAGAAGACATACGCATCTTTCCCCAGCTCTTCAATTCTTTTTATCGCTGCTTTGGTGTGCTTGTATTGAGTCTGCTTACTTTTAAGTCTGTTCGCTACTTCTGGGATATGCTGATCTCTCTCTAGTCTGTTCATGGCTCTGTCCATAGAGATAAGACGAAGAGAGGCTATTTGTGGATGGGGAGTATCAATTACACCAGTCTGCATTAGTTGCAGTCTCCACTCATCATATCCCTCTTTGTCGAAATGTTCTATGATTCGTTTGCCTACTCTCTCAAGTCGAATCCATTTAGATGTATGATACTTGCCCTTGATAGCTGGATATATTCGTAGATAATCGTGTTTGCCAGCATCCAGAATGGTCCAGCCATTGTCTCGAAGTGTTGTACGCATGAGTCCAGAGTCTAGATGATTGCCTACAGCTTTTGTACCATTCACTCCAGCCACTTCGGGAATAGAAGAGAGCACAGGCAGAAGGACTGCTACTGTGTATCTCTTTCTTTTTCCGTCTTCTGTGTTGTATTTATCGAACACTCGAAGCTCCCAGTTTTCTGGATTGTGTGCCATGAAATATTTGTCATTGCCTTTAATTGGTATCCTGGTCTGCTGCTGCTGTTGAGCACTCCAGGGCTGTGCGAAATTGTCGTAGTTCATTTGTAGTCTCCATTAAAAAAAAGGGTGGGAGACTGCTGCTGGAGACTACGAGTTAGCGCAGTCCCCCACAAAAACAGTCTCTATCGTTGGGATAAAAGCTTTACGCCTCTACTGTTCTCAATGATAGATATACCCAGATAAGCATGCCCTACAACAAAAGTAGAAGCCTTCATTGGGTGTCTATCGAACTCTACTACAACTTTGCCCATTTCCATGAGGTCAGATGCACCACGAACACCCATAGGGATACCGTCTACAAAGCCAAGAGCCATAGGGGAAATCATGTAGTTATCATAGCCAGAAGAAGCATTCTGCTTTACAAGAGCATTTCGATAAACATCTACACCAAAGAGATTGCCTGCAAAGTTTTCACCTTTGGCTTGCAACATGTCTGCAGATGATTGCATGCGAGAGATAGCATTTCCAGTTTCATTACGGAGACTGTCCTGAAGCTCTGTAAGAGCCTTAGGGGCCAAGACGCAAGCGTAAGGACCAGGAGCACCGCCAGCAGTACCAGTACCAAATCCTGCCTGCTCCAAATCAAAGATGGCATCAAAGAAGTCATCTACTGAGAGAGTAGTAGTATTTGCTCCTGCAGAAGCAGAGAAGGATGCTGCTGCTGCACCAGTCAATTCTGCAAAGCGAGCTTCATAAGAGCCAGCAATAGAGCGAGCAAGACGAAATGGGTCTATATCGTTGGGACTGCCCATAGAAGTCATCCCAGCTAAGTCACTGATCTCGTAGATAATGTACTGGCGAGCAGCTTGGATATCAGCATTCTGGATGGTGAGAGAAGTAGTATTAGAAGATTCGTCTGATATCTCAGAGCTAGCAGCAGACATGCTATCGAATCCATCAAGTCCAGCAAGACGAACACGAACAGAATCAGAGCCTAGTCCATTGATTGAACCTTGATAGCTGAGAAGTCCAGTATTACGAAGGTTGGCTGCATCTTTGAGAAGAAGATTAACTTCTTGAGAAATCATTTGCGCAAGACGAAGACCATTAGATGCAAGGGTAGAATTGCGAATAGGGTTAATTGTGGCCATGGGGCACTCCTATAAAAACAGTGGGTTAAGGTTGTGTCTGGGCCATCTGCTATTAACGGTTGCGAACCTACCCTATTTCTATGTTACTATATCATCATGATAGACCTTATTGCAAAAAAAATACATGGTCATATTTGGATTGTCCCCAAAAAAAATAGAGGCATGTCTGTATTTCAAAAGATACGAGCACAGAAGGCAGCAGACTATCTCAACGAAGTTTCATGCCTTCGCCCTTCTTGTCCAGAGCCTTCTTTGCTCTCTGATAAAGAGCTTCGTCTGGTCCAGCAGTTACAGTCCGACCCTTCTGGAGAAAAGAATAAACTCGTGCTCTCGCCCATTGGCTCTGTGTCGCTCCAGGTCGATGACCCACAGCCCAAGCAGCTCTCCCTTTTTGAAAAACCTTGTCAATAATACCCTGTGGGATTTTGGTTACTTTGGATACTGCTCTGATGAATCTATCATCTTGAGAGCCTGCAGTCATCTTGCTGGCTGCTTCTCTTATCTCATCTTTCATCTTTCCCAAAGAGAGAGTGTATCTGCTGGGTCTCGTCTTGCCCTTTGGGTCTCCTGGTACTTCTTCGAATCTCTTTTTACCTGTCTCTTTTCCTTCGATGCGTCTGCGAAATGCAGCCTTTCTTCTGGCTGCTGTGCTCTTGCCTAATCCTGCTGTATATTTCTTTTGTATCTTTGCTTTTGCCATAGTGGTCTCCTATGAAAAAGTTATTCATAGGCTGTGGATAACCTGTGTATAACTTTTTACACAAGTTATTCATAGGCTGTGGATAACCTGTGTATAACTTTTTACACAAGTTATTCATAGGCTGTGGATAACTTGTGTATAACTTTTTATATCATATAAAAAAGCCCAGAGCATCTCTACTCTGGGCGAATGTTATGCAATGTTATAGCCTATTGACTAGTGATAGTACCAGACCATAATAGAATCAGCATTCTGGAGATTGCCGCCAAAAGTGATAGAAGTACCAGAGACTGCAAATTCATCTTCGTCTGATGGAGTGTCGCCCAATGCTGTGGCATTACGAAGAGACAAACCATTCTTGAAGACCAATACTGCTTTTGCTTCGTTTGTGGTTAGAGACTGTCCAATAGTTACAGAGCTTGTAGATGAGCCAGAGATTTGGAATCCTTCTTGAGCAAAGGTTATACCTAACTTGGCAGATGTTACTGCAGAGTCTGCGAGCTTGTCAGAGGTTACAGAACCAGCAGCGAGAGCAGAAGTACCAACTGCACCCCCAGCAATTTTTGAAGATGTAACAGCAGCAGAAGCAATTTTTTCAGATGATACTGCATCAGAAGCGAGCTTACCAGATGTTACTGCAGAGTCTGCGAGTTTTGCTGTAGATACTGCATCAGTAGCGAGCTTATCTGCTGTTACTGCAGCGTCGTTTATTTTGGCTGTCTCTACTGCAGATGCTCCCAGTTTGGCTGCATTGATTGCAGCGTCTGCGATTTTTCCTGTAGATACTGCAGCGTCTGCGAGTTTTGCTGTAGTGACAGAAGTACCAGCAAGAGCAGCAGAGCCTACAGATGCATCAATAAGCTCGTTCGCTCCTACAGAATCATCTGCCATTTTCCCATTGGTAATTGCATTGTCTGCGATTTTACCAGATATGACTGCATTGTCTGACAGCTTTGCAGAAGTGACTGCAGAGTCTGCGAGTTTTGCTGTAGATACACCATTGCCAGCAATAGATATATCATTGCCTGCACGGGACAACCCACCAGATACAGTAATACTATCTGCTCCTGCTCCTGCAAATTGAGTCCAGGTAATAGCAGTGCTACCCAATGTTGGGTCTGAACTGTTAGTACATACATAAGCTTTAGAAGCATTTGTACCAGCTAAGACGTAGACAGCAGCCCCAGGAAATTCTGTAGCCACATCCATATCGTCTGCACGTACTGCAGCATTACCTGCACCTTTATATAGATACACTCCATTTTCAGATTGCACGCTCTGAGACTTGAGCAGGAATCTATCATCTGTCTGGAGGCTCTGGGAGTCGATGCTGGATGGTAAATCACTGATATCAATGTTGGAATCTGGAGCACATTTTACTGCCTTCTTCCAGTGACTGCCCTGAGCTACAGAATCGACGTATTGCTTACTGCTTGCGTCGTTTGCATTGCTGGGAGTGGCTGCTACACGTAGAGTTGCAGAGGAAAAATCATACGTGCCAGTCAAGTCCATTTTAGAAGCATCAACAGCATTGGCAGCGAGCTTCGCAGTACTTACTGCATTGTCTGCAAGTTTGGCAGTCTCTACTGCAGATGCTCCGAGTTTGGCTGCAGTTACTCCAGAGTCTGCGAGTTTTGCTGTAGTAACAGCCAGCGCACTAAGAGCAGAAGTATCAACAGCACCAGCAGCGAGCTTTGCAGATGTTACTGCATCGTCTGCTATTTTGGCAGTCTCTACTGCAGATGCTCCGAGTTTGACTGCTGTAACAGCAGAGTCATTAAGTGCAGCAGTCAATACTGCAGATGTACCAAGTTTGCCAGACGTAATTGCATTGTCTGCTATTTTGGCAGAGCTTACTGCATTGTCTGCGAGTTTTGCGGCAATAATGGCAGAGTCGACTATCTGCCCGCCTTTAATCTGAATTGAACCCATAGGTTTCTATCTCCAATAAATAATAATAAACATGTTTATTCGTAGTCCCCAGATTCTCAAAATCTTATGTCTCTTCAAGAATAACACAGCATTTTACTGTACCGCTACTGCTTTGTACAAAAAGTGAAGATGCTCTATTTTTCCCTTTTCCCAGCTTTATGATCAGAAAGTTTCCTCCTGGTATGAAGGCAGAATCTGTCTGGTCTATGTCGTCTCCTTCTGCATATCCATTCTGAGCCAGAAAGATTTTTGTGCCTTCTGCTCCTATAGAGACTTGATTGGCTGCAGATGGGAGCTGTATTTCTGTACATGCATCGTCTGCAATGTTGAATGTCTTAAAAGCTGGATAGACGTTTAAGCTTCGTAAATCTTGTGCCATCTTATCCTCCTGCTGCTGGGATATAGTCTACTGTCAAAAAGTCCCCAGTCTGAGGAGTGAAGAGCAGAGTTATCTGTGTCTGATTGGGTTCTGTGAAGTGGTCACTTTTTACCTGTCTCAGACCATTGAGATAGACTCTTACAGTGCCAGTCTCATAAGTCTCTGGGAGAGTAAAGACATTTCTTTCCCCATTCACTTGGCTAGTCAGGTCAGCTTGTTTCATGTCTGCCCCTCCTGCCCCTCCTGCTGGGATAATATACGCAAAGCGAAACATGGCATTAGCCCTGTCTCTTATTGCGATTCTTCCAGGCAGACATAACTTTCTCTCTGTTCTGGGCATAGAACTCTGGGTCTCGTAATGCTCTGTCCATAAAGTCTGCAGACTCTGGAGTAGGCATAGCTCCAGCGTTTGCTCTGGGTGGAGGTTGCTGGGCATGAAGTTCTGCGAGTTGTGGCTGTGTATCTGCTGGGGGCATCTTTGCTGCAGCAGCATCTGCTGGCTGCTCGTCTATCATTTTGAGAGCTTGCAGATGGGGACGGATGGTGATGGGTGCAGTATCTGGATTGTCTACAACAGAATCGAGCCACTCTGCTAGAGTCTGCTTTTCTTTGTCCCCTTTGCTCTTCTGGCTTCTCTCGTAGCTCCACTCGATAGCCTCTACTAAGTCTGGGTCTGTCAAACCATGTTTACTAATGCTCTGATATCGAGTAAATCTGTTCTCGCTCGTCTGTAGTTTGCCCTGCATCTCTGCAATTTGCTGATTGAGTATATCCACAGAAGACATAGCTTTCTCTGCTTTCTCTAGTCTGCTTTGGGCTGCTTCGAGTGCATGCTCTGCTGCTGTGGCTCTCTGGGCTACTTTGCCCACTCTATCTTTAATGATTGCTTCTACTTGTGTTTTGAGAACATAAGTTTTACCTTCGTATTCTATCTCGTTCATTGTAGTCTCCTTTGGGGTTAAATCGTATATTGTGCTCGTTCTGCTCGTATTCTATCCAGCTCCTTCTTTGCTTCGATTGCATCTAAATCCGGATGCATCAAAAGCATAGCGTCTACCGGAGAGATAAGCCCAGCATTGAGCTTCGCTAGTATGTCTTCTCTTTGTGCTCTCATCTCTTCTGGAGATAGCCCCAGAGGAGTATACTGTACTCTGTATCCTGTCTCTGGGAGAGATGCACCCAAAAATCTATTGGACAACATTGCACTTTTTGCCATCATCTCCTCATCCGCTCGTCTAAAGATGGGGGCATATTGTCTCTGGGCTTCTCTCTGTCCATCTCTGGATATGGAGAGAGCATACCCACTTCTGGGGTCTCCGCTCTGTCTCAGTACTTCAGAGGATATACCTGCTGCTGTGGCTACTCGGTACTCGTATTTACTAATGCTGTCCAGTAGCTTCGTGGGGTCTGCATAGGTAAAGCTCCCTATCATGGGCTGTCCCTGCATGTCTGGCTCTGGCTGGAACATAAGAATGCTGCTGGGGTCTGTGGAGATAGCAGAACGTCTGCCCAGTAAATCATTGTCCACTTGAGAGAGACCAGCAAGATGGAGACCAGCTACATATTTCTGGGGCCAGCTATTGTCTCGCACACAATGCACATAGAAAGAGAAGAGTACTGCTGCAGTGAGAGTGCCATATGCCAATTGGGAAGCATCAAAAGCATTGAAGAGATGCCCAGTTTTTTGGGCATGATAAAGGACTACTGGCAAGAATGGAGTGCCATCTGCTGCTCTATAAGGATATGCTTCTCCCTCCATGGTAGGATGTCCCATATAGGTCTCGCTCATGTCTTTCCCTATACTGCCATCTGGATTTGCTGCGAACATCCCGAATAAAGGCTTGTTCTCGTCTCTGATATCGAGAATGTCCCAGACCCAGATAGGATTGCCGTCATCTGGATTCATGCGTACACGAAGCTCTTGATAATAAAGAGGAATGTCTGGGGCATCTTCGGATGCTGCTGCTACGACAAAATCAGGAGTAACAGAGCGATAGCAAAGCCCAGGTACTCTGGCTACAGAATCTCTATGATGGGGAGCAACATCTACACGTATAAACATCTCTCTGATGCCTATTGTCATCTGCTGCACTCGCTGCATGAGTTGAAAAAATCCAGCCTTTGTAACATACCCTTCTCTGCCCACCAATGCAGATATGTCTGCATCATTGGATACTTTTGGCTCTGAGTGGTACAGCATAGATAACTGCCTGGTTACTTGCTCGATAGCACAGCTGGACATATCAGAAGGTCCAAGAGCTTCTCTTCTGTCTGTGGGGAGATGGCGTAGCAGTTCTTCTTCTAAGTCTTGCTCCCAGAGTCCAGTTAGCAGTCTGCGTCTGAGTGCAGAATGTCGCCATCGTTCTTCGTCTGCTGTGGTGGGGCCTGTGGGCTTTGGTGGGAATGAATCATACATTTTAATACACCTTTATATTTTGGGGGATATTTGGTCTGTAGTCTAATATGGGGAGCAGTCCATAACGCAGCGCATCTATGGCATGTCCATAGGGGTCTCGACTTCTTGCTGATTGGGTGCGCTTCATCGTCCAACTCTGGATACTCTTGATTGTCTGGGTACACTCTGGTCTTATCCAGAAATGCTTTCTGGACATTATAGCATGAATCATAGAAGCCCCGACATAAACAGAATGTCGTCCCTTTCTAGCTCTTCGAACTGTGAACGGTAGGTTTCTGGGAGGATAGCCCAGTATGCTCTCGAAGGAGCGCATCAGCATAATGTTACTCATTCTGTACTGGTCTCGCCCTCTGTGCTCTCCGTCTCCTGTCCACTTGCAGAGCTTTGGGTCTATGCCATGTTTCTTAAGCATCTCTAGTATAGCCTGAGCATGATGCTCTGGGGGAGCTTGTCCTGATGTATATTCTGCCAGTACAAAGATTCTAGGATTCTGTGGGTCTCGCATATCTACACAGCAGAGTATCGCTACCTGGCTACCTGGATTGCTCCCGTGGTCTATGCCTATGCAGAATCTATAGTCTCCTCCTCTGGGGACTGGCTGGGAGCTAATCATGTCCTGCTCGAAGTTCTCGAATACAACACCGATAGGAGCAACATCAAAAGAGCCATTAATGCGAGCTTCTCTATCATAGGGTAGAAACGCTTGTGTAATCTCGTCTATCTGTTCTTGAGAGAGTAGATACCCTTTGGGCAGTCCTATGGGGGTTGTAGCATCTACAGTAAGGGGAGCTGTATGTGCAGAGATAAGTCCCCTATCTATCATCTCTTTGATGTAGGTAACATCTACTCCTCCTACTGGAGTTAGAGATATGGCTACTGTGCCTCTCTTGCCTCCAGCCCCTCCTCTCGATGTTCTGGCTACAAGTTCGTTGAATGTGCTCTGGTCTACTGGCTCATCGATGCAGACGAGATTGGCTGTAGCAGAAGCCAGTCCCAATCCCTGATTGGCTGTCTTGATTCTGATGATACTACCATTGCGAAACTTGACGAGTGGAGCAAGTCCCCGAAATCCTTTCCCTCTCACAAACTCGCAAGTAGGGTCTAGCTCTGCTTTGGGAATCATATCGTATAGCTTCTGCTGTATGGTCCTGCTCTGTTCGTGAGAGTGGGTAATAAGCCATGCTTCGATTGGTGGTGGGTCTGTCTTAAAATATGGGTGTCTCCCCAGACAGTGATACAGTAGTAGTGCACAAGTAGCTAATGTTTTTCCAGTGTAAAGGCTTGTCCCCCATCCAAAATCGGATGGGGGACAAGCCCCTACTTGATTGCCACCTATGAGAGCCTTTATGGGGGCTTTGTCTGCCAGATAGCTCTTCTGTGGAGGAGTAGGAGAGAAATATCTAAGTGGGTCTTGTTCTGCCTTCTTTCTCAACCATGCCAGTCTCTGAGCCATACCACAAAGAGAATTCATTTACGTCTCCAAAATACATCATAGCAGTCTGTGGCATCTTCAAATCTATCTTTGCAATACTCCATAATCGCTATGCTGTTCTGCAGGTTGCTTATCTCTTCGCACGTCTTCCCAGAAGTCTGGCTGTCTATCCCTCTTGTATAGACAAGGCATGTAAGCTCTCTACATGTAAGTAATCCTGCTGTAGTATTTATTTTGTCTGGGTGGCATAGGTCTTTTATAATGTCCAGATCAGTAAGCTGCTTAATAACCTCCTGCTGTGTCTGGCTTGTCTTGTCATCTGTGGGCTGTGGCTTTTGGAGAAGTGCTACTGCTCCTCCTCCCAGTATCATGCCACCAATAACAAAAAGTGCTTCTATCATTGTTTTGTCTCGTTTCTTTGGTTGATTCTTGCTATACATTCTCTAAACTCTGTGGGAGTGTCGAAGGAAAAAACAAAGCATATATCTTCTGGGTGCAGTGCATCGTCTTTTATGATGGCTGCTACCAAATCATCTGCACAGTCCTGTCCTTGTTTTACTATAAACATGCTGATCAGCAGACGGAGACGAGTGCGATTCTTATCATACTCCTGCTGCAGTTCTTGCAGTAGAGTTGCTCCTCTGTGGACCTTTGTTACATGGTACAGAATCTTGCCTTCTAAAGTCTCTTCGTCTAAGTCTGCGTGGTCCATCATCATGCCTTTTTAAGTGCTACAACATTCGAGCCTACAAGAGAATGCAGATCAGACTGTACTCTCTGTCTCAAGATGGGAGGTAGTGCGATAATGGTATTTACTATCTCTGCCAGAAGCTGATCATCTGTCATCCGTTCGTGAGCATCTATTGCTCCCTCTTCTGCATCAAGCACTCTTATCTCTTGCATGAGTGTAACCATCTGTCTCTGCAGAGCAGCGTATGCCTGCCAACTTCCAGAGTCCTTCGCCTTGTTCATGCTCGTCTTAAGTTCTGCTATCTGAGTCTGCAGCATGCTTCTGTAGTCTGTCTGCTCTGGAGCTTTGGCTGCAGATTCTGTGGGGACTTCTTCTATAGAGTGTGTCGCATCTGTTTTGTAGTTGTGCCTTCTCTGCAGCAGCCACATCGCTGCTTTTGTGTCTCCGTCTGATATGGCTGTGTTTATGGTCTGGAGTGCCTGCAGTGCTGATTGGGATTCTGCTGTACGTACATTTTTTGCAAAGCTCTTGTATGGTTCTCTTGCTCTGTCTTGCTCTCCCATCTTTATCCATCTGTAAAGAGTAGCCCTGGATATGTTGCCATGTTCTGCAGCCAGAGTCATAGTAGCCCCTTGCCTGAGCGCAGCTATGATTTTTTGCATCTGAATTTTTTTTACGTCTTGTTTTTTCATGG